>OCTW011608788.1_pt1 | contig 81721 bp, 67 predicted proteins | sample 1539671 | NCBI WGS metagenome assembly OCTW01 (sample SAMN02144230, study PRJEB22623) | gut metagenome | biome: sheep rumen | host: Ovis aries | place: New Zealand | reverse complement strand
CCTGCGGGGCTATCCCTAACGGGAGAAGAACGGCTGACGGAGCAGCCGAAAATGTGGGCGCATTTATTCAAAAATCCGCATTACATTTTTTCAAAATCATCACACGAGTTTTACTCAAAAATGAGTAATAGCCTATGGAGATTTTGACGAAGTGAACCCGCTCAAAAATGAGCAAGTTCGATTTTCCGAATCAGAACGGCGGCTCCTCCTCGACATCGAGAGTTTCGAGCAGATACTTTACCTCATCACGATAGAGATAACTCTCATAACCATCAAGGTAGTGAATGTTGCGAGCAACAGCTTCACGAACATCAAGACCGCTTCTTTCTTCAAGGATAGAAGTCAGCGCTTTTACCTTTTCCATATCGGGCATATATTGCACCCCCTTTCATAAAAATGATAAGCATTCAAACCCTGCGTCGATGTGCGTCGGTGGTGACGATGTTTTAGACACCCCTCAAACCATCGACGCATCGACGCACATCGTCACGCTAAAGCGTTGTCAATCATCTGCTGATATGCTCGGTCATAATCTTCACCTGCGATGTCATCGACCGTGTCGGCGCTGATGATGATCTCTCCCTTAACGGCAGGAACACCATCTGCACTTTTTTCGGTTTCTTCTGTCGCTTCAGGCGAGATCACGATCGGGTGATCTGCATCGTAGCGGAGCTGAATCAGCTTTGCCTTGTGTGTCCGCTTGTTGCTGTACTGCACGAAGTACATATTGTACAGCTTTCCTGCATTGACATTCAGTTTCAGCGAAAGGGCATTCGGCTTGATGTCAAGCTCCAGCTTTTCAATAAAAGAACTTGAATTATCGTTTCAATTATGCTATACTTAAATATAGAGGTGATGCTCGATGTTCAATAAGACAATCCAGATGTTTATTTTTGATGGCAATCCTAATGGCAGAATTATGTGTGAATTATCTAATTGGAATGGCAGAGTATATAAGGTTGCCCGAAGTGAATTGAGCCTGTTTTCCAGTAGAAAAGATGCTAACAATACCGGAATATATTTCTTGTTTGGCAAGGACGAATCAAATAAAGACACGGTATATATTGGCGAAGCTGAAAAAGTGTCAGACCGTCTGAAACAGCATTTAAATGATGCTAATTACTGGAACGATTGTATTGCAGTCATCAGTAAAGACGATCTTCTGAATAAAGCTCACGTTAAATTTCTTGAGAATAAATTCTATAAACTCGCTGTTGATTCAGGAAGGTTTGTTATAATCAATTCTACGATACCTACTTTATCGTCAGTATCTGAATATGATGAGGCAATGCTGGAAGAATTCATTGATAATGCAAGACTGCTTGTAAACACATTAGGATATAAAGCTTTTGAACCTATATCTCAACCAAGCAATGATACTAATAGTGTTATTTCACTTTTCTATATTCAAGCGGCAAGAGGGGCAGATGCTACCGGTTACACTGTGTCAGATGGATTTGTTGTGAGAAAAGGTTCTGTTATTGCATCATCCACTACTCCAAGTATGTCAGATAGCTTGAAACGATTGAGAAACAGTATGCTTAGTGATGGTACAATCAATTCCGAGTTTACATTCACAAAAGATTATGTTTTTACAAGCCCTTCATTGGCTGCTGCTATTGTTATGGGGAGAAATGCGAATGGCAGAATAGAATGGAAAACTGCCGAAGGAACAACAATAAAACAAATAGAAGAAAGTCAAAGCGAATGATATAAATGACTGCCCGACCTCTGCCGAAGCAGTGGTCATACAGGTATCCGAGGTCGGAAGCGGAACGGAATAAAAATGCGTTGAATCTCATAAAAACTCTTGAAGGAGGGGAGTGTGAATGATAATCCTAAGAGACAAACTATTTAATGTTGTTTGTAATATAAGAACTACGCAGAGCAATGGTAATATAATAGTTGGAACAGGTACGTTTATATCCTATCAAAATGATGTCTATTTGCTTACTGCCCATCATGTTTCAAATAGCGTAAATGCTCACACATTATTGGTATTTGGACAATCAAATGATATTCCACTTACTATTAGTTTTTCGGAATTAACTCAAGGAAACAATTGGAAAAGTCATAGCGTTGCAGATATGGCTATAATAAAGCTCAATATTATTAATCATCAGTCTTTATTTATTGAGAGATGTTTTCCGTTTGATCATATCAATTTATCTTGCAAATGTGCTTCTAGAGATGACCAATTAACCGTAATTGGATTTCCTAATGGTTTGGGAGTACAAGGTAAATTCAGTCCATTAACCTATCGTTCCTACCCCGCCTCATCTTTTCTGACACTATCTAGAGCTGATACTAAAACACCATCCGATTTTTTTTGCATGGAAAATCCTAGTGTAGGCGGATATAGTGGTGGACCAGTTTTTGATTTGGGATATGAAATAATAGGCTGTGCAATGACCACAAAAGAAATGACACAAATGCACGGAATTATACACGGAACGATGAGTGATAATACTGGAGGAAAAATAGCTTTGGTAACTCCAATGTATTATTTAATTGACCTAATATAACAAAAAGAGCTATCCGATTCAAATACGAATCAGATAGCTCTTATCTTTTCAGACAATATTTATATCACTGTTGCCGATAATTGAGAAATGTTGCCAAAACGTTGCCATGATAACGATTTGATAACGGCATTTGGCGTGTTCACGCCCTATTTTTCGGGACGTTTATTATTCCCACTCCACCGTTCCGGGGGGCTTGGAGGTTATGTCGTAGACTACTCGGTTTACGTGCTCCACCTCGTTGGTTATGCGGTTTGATACGCGGGCAAGGATGTCGTAGGGGATGCGTGCCCAGTCGGCGGTCATAAAGTCGTCGGTGGTGACGGCACGTATGGCGATGAGATGCTCGTATGTGCGGTGATCCCCCATGACGCCTACTGTATGCACATCGGGGAGAACGGCAAAATACTGACGCAGGTCGCAGGCTATGCCGCTTTTCTCGATCTCGTCACGGAATACAGCGTCAGCCTCCTGCAATATCTCTATCTTTTCAGCGGTGATCTCACCCATGATACGCACGCCCAGACCCGGTCCCGGGAAGGGCTGGCGCCATACCAGCTCATGAGGCAGACCCAGCATCTCGCCAACTTTACGCACCTCGTCCTTGAAAAGCTCTCCCAGAGGCTCGATGACCCCCTCGAACTCGATATCATCGGGCATCTTCACCATGTTGTGATGTGTCTTTATAACGGCAGTGCTGCCCTGTCCGGCCTTATTGCCCCGCCCTGATTCTATCCTGTCTGGATATATGGTGCCCTGGGCAAAAAAGCCCCTTTCATCCTGCTTTCGTATCTCATCCCAGAATACGTTGTAGAACTGGGTGCCGATGATCTTCCTCTTCTGCTCCGGGTCGGTAACGCCCTTTAGCTCCCGCAGGAACCTGTCACGGCAGTTTACCCGGACGAACTTCATATCGAACATCCTTGTAAAAGTCTGCTCCACATAGTCCCCCTCGTCCTTGCGCATAAGCCCCTGATCCACAAAGACACAGGTAAGCTGCTTCCCCACAGCACGGGAGAGCAGAGCCGCCGCCACGGAGGAATCAACGCCACCGGACAGCCCTAAGATGACATTCTTGTCCCCTATCTGCTCCTTGAGGGACTGTACGGTGTTTTCCACAAAGTTGTCCATCACCCAGTCGCCCTTGCAGCCGCACACATTGTAGAGGAAGTTGTGCATTATCTCACGGCCGTATTCGCTGTGGGTCACCTCCGGGTGGAACTGCACCGCATACAGCTTTCTGTCCGCACACTCCATAGCCGCACAGGGGCAGTCCGCAGAGGATGCGGTCACCGTGAATCCCTCGGGCACACGGCTGATATAGTCCGTATGGCTCATCCACACGATATTGTCCCCGGGAACGTCTGCAAAAAGGGCAGACCTGAATTTTGTGTGAATGGCTATCTTGCCGTATTCGCTCTTCTCACAGGAGGATACCTCTCCACCAAGGGTGTATGCCATGAGCTGTGCCCCGTAGCATATGCCCAGTATGGGTATGCCTGCCCTGAATATCTCCTCCGAGATATGGGGGGATGTCATATCATATACGCTGTTGGGGCCGCCTGTGAAGATTATCCCCGCAGGCTTTGCCGCCACGATCTCATCTATAGGCGTATCAAAGCGCTTTATCTCGCAGTATACACCGCATTCACGGACTCTTCTGGCAATAAGCTGATTGTACTGCCCGCCGAAGTCCAGTACCGTCACTGACTGATGTTCCATCGTCGTCTTGTCACTCCTCGTCTTTCACACAGAAAGAAGTCTCACCCGTCGCTGGGATGTTTCTAACCCACATATTGTCGATGCTTACATAGGTGCCCCGCTCCACCGCAAGGATCACCTGAGATATGGAATCCTCCGTCCCCTCCAGCTCGGCCTCAACTCTGCCGTCGGGGAGATTTCTCACCCAGCCGCCGACCCTGTACATCCGTGCGGCATTTACCGCCCTGTAGCGGAATCCCACGCCCTGCACACGGCCGCTGAATATAATATGCTGTCTTATCATCATTTCTCCCATCCTGTACGGATTTCCCTAATTATACAATATCTGTGCAAAAAAGTCAACCGCAAATTGTAGACTTTATGTGCTGATATCGGAAACTGCACTTGCATAGCTCAACAAGATACCCCAAGTCGCCCGGGACACGGCAGATCTGATGTTTTTCCCTTGACAGCAGACCGTACAGATGGTATAATAGGCTCAGGGAAAGGAGGGCGATACCCATGGCTGACAAGGACACCGTGACCAGGGACTACATGAGCGAAAATGCGACCTTTGCAGACCTGTTCAACTTCTATATCTACGGCGGGCAAAGGGTCATCGTTCCGGAGAAGTTAAGGCCTCTGGACACGGCAGAGATCGCTGTGCCGTACAGTGACGAACATCTCGTGGCTATACAGAAGCTCCGTGACGTGATGAAGCTCTACGCTGCCATGACCGATGACAGAGCCACATACCTTCTGCTCGGTGTGGAGAACCAGTCGGAGCTTCACTATGCCATGCCTGTCAGAAACGGCTTGTACGATATGATAGAGTACACCAAGCAGGTGGAATTTACCGCAAGGGAACACAGGAAGAACAAGGACAGACCGGAAACGAATGCGGAATTCCTGTCCGGCTTCTATCACACGGACCGACTGCACCCGGTGATAACACTGGTTCTATACTTCGGCGCTGATGAGTGGAGCGCCCCCAGATCCATCCATGAGATGCTGTATACCAATGATGAGGCGATACTGCGGTTCGTTCCCGACTACAGGATAAATCTTGTGGCTCCCGCCGAGATCGGCGATGAACACTTTGAGCAGTTCCACACAGAGCTGCGTGAGCTTTTGAAGTTCATAAAGTACTCCAGAGATAAGGAAAAGTTGGAGGATGTGATCCACAGTGATGACACCTTCAGGCATATTTCCCGCAAAACAGCAGACGTTATCAACACCGTAACAGGCTCAGACCTGCACTATGAAACAGGAAAGGATGAGGTGGATATGTGCAAGGCGATAGAAGATATAAGGAATGACAGCATTGCTATCGGTGAAGCAAGAGGTGAAGCTATCGGTGAAGCAAGAGGCATACTATCTACACTGATTTCCCTCGTGAAGGACGATATCCTTACAGTTGCCGATGCCGCCAAGAGAGCCAACATGACTGTTGCCGAGTTTGAGGCGAAAACAGGGCTGAAAGCATAAATCCGAAAGCCATCCCTGCGGTGCGGGGATGGCTTTCCGTTCCCCCCTATTATTAAAGTATTTATCATATTTATATCAGTATATGTTATTGATTTTTATTTTGAGATATGGTATTATAGAAAAAATCTTAATTTTTTTAAGGGGGAAAAATTATGGGAAACAAATTTATGCTCGCCTTTCTGGCACTCTCAATGCTGACAGCGACCACATCCGGCTGTGTCAAGGGCGACAGCACGGTAAAGGCTCCTGCTCAGACAACATCAAAAATTGAAGCTTCCGCATCCTCTGCATCTTCAAAAAGTGGAAAACTCTCCGACCCAAAAGCCACAAAGGAGGCGCAGGCTCTCTACACCTACCTGTGTGACAGCTTCGGCAAGGTGATGATCTCCTGCCAGCAGGAATCCACATGGATGGGCTCCCCGGACTACGAGGTAGACTACATCAAGGAAGTGACAGGAAAGTACCCCGCCATGAGAGGCCTTGACTTCATGAACGGCGATTTCAGCGGCGTTGTGGAGCGTTCAAAGGCGTGGCACGACAAGGGAGGCATCGTCACCATATGCTGGCACACAGGCATAAACGGCAAGGGCTATCAGGAAAGCCTGAACGACACCCCTGACTTTGAAAAGCTCCTCACCCCGGGCACCCCCGAATACAAGGGCATGGTGGCAAACTGGGACAAGGCAGCGGATGCACTCTCCAAGCTGCAGGACGACAATATCCCCGTACTGTGGCGCCCATTCCACGAATTTGACGGACAGTGGTTCTGGTGGGGCAAGGGGGGCAAGGAAAACTTTGTCAAGCTTTGGCAGATGATGTACGACTACTTCACCGAGAAAAAGGGACTGCACAATCTCATCTGGGTGCTGGGCTACTCCGGAGATGTAAAGGACGGCTGGTACCCCGGCAACGACTACTGCGACATCATCGGCTCCGACACCTACGACAACTCCACCAACAAAAAGGCATGGAAGCGCCTTGCAGCCATGAACACCGGCAAGCCCATGACCTTCCATGAATGCGGTCTTGTGCCCTCCGTGGAGAAATTCGAGAAGGACGAGGATCTGTGGAGCTACTTCATGATCTGGCACACGGACTTCATCAAGAAAAACGACAAGGAGAACCTGAAAGAGGTCTACAACAGCGACAAGGTGATCACCCTGGATGAGGTGAACATCCCCAAGAAGTAAAGGTGATACTATGTATACAGCGAACGAAAAGCGATATGACAAAATGGTATACCGCCGCTGCGGAAAAAGCGGGCTGAGGCTGCCCGCCATTTCACTGGGGCTGTGGCAGAACTTCGGGTACGGCTCGGTGTTCGCCAATGCGGAGGAGATGTGCTGCACCGCCTTTGATGCGGGCATTACCCACTTTGACCTTGCCAACAACTACGGCCACCCCTACAACGGCTCTGCGGAGGAGAACTTCGGCAGGATACTGGACAGGGGGCTGAGAGCCTACCGTGATGAGCTGTGCATCTCCACAAAGGCAGGGTACGAGATGTGGGACGGTCCCTACGGGGACAGGAACGGCAGCCGCAAGTACCTCACCGCCTCCCTTGACCAGAGCTTGAAGCGCATGGGGCTTGACTACGTTGATATTTACTATCACCACATATATGACCCCAACACCCCCCTTGAGGAAACTGCCCTTGCCCTTGACAATGCAGTACATCAGGGCAAGGCACTGTATGTGGGCATATCCAACTACAACAAAGAGCAGACAGCAGAGATCTCCGCCATATTCAGGGAGCTGAAGACCCCCTTTATCGTAAATCAGCCCTCCTACTCCATGCTCAACCGCTGGGTGGAGCGGGACGGACTGGACAGATATGCTGTGGAAAACGGCATCGGCCTTGCGGTGTTCTCCCCCCTGTATCAGGGCTTTCTGACAGACAGGTACCTGAAGGGCGTGCCCGCTGATTCCCGTGTGGGCAGAGGTGCCACATGGATAGGCGATCAGCTTGATGATGCAATGGTAGCACGTCTGAACCGCCTCAATGACATTGCCGCAGGCAGAGAGCAGAGCCTTTCACAGATGGCTGTGGCATGGCTTCTCCACAATCCGGCAGTGGCTACGGTGCTTGTAGGTGCCAGCAGGCCCTCTCAGATAGAGGACAACGTAAAGGCAGTGGAAAACCTTGATTTCACCGATGAGGAGATAAAGGCAATTGAAGATTGTCTGGCATAAATACAGAAAAGCCCCTTACAGCCTGCGCTGTAAGGGGTCGCTTTATGTTACCGCCGTCTCCTCCTCGGAAAAGTCCCTTGTGCCTATGGCACTTCGTGTGCCGTCATTCTGGACGAGATATACCGTAACGGTCACGTCCTCACGGGCAACACCGGGCATTGCGGTCTTGGTGCTGCTGTAATTCAGGGTCTCCTTGTCAAGATGGTCAAGGATAAGGTACGCCTTCTCTCCGCCGTGGGAAAGCTCTGCCTCCAGATAGCCGAAGCCGGGCAGGTGGGATATGTCAAAGCGCAGGGCATATATGACCTTCAGACCGTCCGGGGTCTCTGTCACCTCCACCCCATGCTCCCTTTCAAGGCGCTCGATAAGCTCCGGGGATATGGAGAAGGTGTTGAGGGAATCGGTAAACTCCGAACGCTTTTCTATCTCGGCGGTGCAGTATTCTGCACCGTATCTCTCGGTTATGGTGAGGGTATCGGAATAGAGATCCGTGCCAAGCCCCAGCCTGTCCCCCTCTATATGTGCGCCCAGCGCGGAAAGAGTGGTGGGGAAGGCATCAAAGGTGGAATACTCTCTCCTGCCCCCTGTATACTCCTTTGCACTGTTTACGTAGGCAGTGTACACTCTGCGGGTATAGTCCCCGTCGATCCCCTCGCAGAAATCCGAGTCCATAGTGGGGTGATCCCCCATAAGGATGACTGTGGTATTCTCATAGAAATCCTGCTGCTGAATCCAGGAGAGGAATTCCCCGATGCGGGCATCCGAACAGGCATAGACGTTGGAATACTGATCCTCGTAGGTGTGCGGACAGTCCTCGCAGACATAGCCATCCTCAAAATGGGTGTCAACAGTGAGCATAGTGAAGTTGAAGGGCTTATCCTCCTCCGCAAGGGTCAGAAGCTCCTCCTTGGCAAATTCGATGAGCTTTTTGTCCTCATAGCCCCAGAATACCTTTTCAGCCACACGTCCCTCGTCAAGGGCACGCACAAAGTCAAAGAACTCGTAATCCCCGTGGGAGGAGAAGTACATCTTCCTCCCGCCGAACACCACATCAGAACCAACCATCAGCACGTTTTTGTAGCCGTTGTCTTCAAGGATGTTCCCAAGGGCGGTGACATCGGCATAGAATGACTCCTGTGTGTCCATGTAGTTGTTGTATACTGGTATCTTCAGAGGGAGCCCTGAGGTCTGGGCTACCATAGCGCCCATGGTCCAGGTGGTGCAGGGATAGGATATGCCGCCGTTGAGTGCCCCCGTATCCCCGTTGAAGCACTCGTTTTCAAGGGCGATATCCGTAAGATGAGGGATAAGGTTCTCCTCGAATGCGCCCCCCTCTGCCTTGTCCGCAAAGGTCACCTCCGTGGATTCAAGGTAGATGTAGATAAGGTTCCGCTTTTTCTCCGGGAAGACGATGCTCACGTCCTTGGGGTCAACGTAGTTGTCCTCGATGAAATCCGATTCCGAGGCGGTGGCATATTCTATCACGCCCAGCTTTTCATCCAGCTTTGCCATGGATACCCCGTCTGACACAAGACCCAATGCCAGCACCGACGCCACTGCCGCCGGAAAGGCACGGTTCCTTTTCCCCGCCGTGACCACCACTGCCACCCCCGCAGCGCATATGAGCAGTGCGGGCATCAGCCCTGTCAGCAGATAATCTCCCACCATATCCGTGTTTGTCCCTTTAAGGGGCATTCGCAGGTGAAAGATTATCTCGTCAAGGGTAAGGCTTTTGAACACCCTGAGTGCCCAGAAAGCCGAAAACATCACCAGCATCGACACAAACAGGAACACCCCCGCCAGTACGGCGGCAATTTTCCTCTTTTTTGTCACGTTAAAACCACCTCGACCAGGAAGCAAGACGCAGGACAGCCTGATGATGACCGCAGCATCTCCTCCGATACTTAACCTATCACTTATTACCTATTACTTATCTTACAGCAGTGCCTCGTCAAAGGCAAAAAGGGCTTCGTTTATGGTGAAGATGTCATATACGCCCTTTCTGATGAAATACTCCACAATGACATCGGATCTGCTGGAGCGGGTCAGCACGAAGCCCGCCTTGGAGAGCAGCTCCTGTGTCTCCTCGTATGTGAGCCCCAGAGACACCGCAAAGGCAAGGGCTGTGTTCTTTGAGGGGCGGTACAGCACGTTGCTCCGTATCTTGGAAAAGAGCTTCCTGTCCTTGTTGGCGTGCTTGTAGCACTCCACATCGGTCATGCCACGCTCGTCAATTTTGCGCAGCAGCATCTGGGAGAAGCTCTCGTCAAGGGTGTGGGTGATGGTTTCAAGCTCCGTGTCCACAGCAGAGCACTCATCCGCCGCCATTGCCGCAGAATATACCGGAGCGGATGCCGCTGTTTTCTCACGGGATCTGCCAAATGCCCCGAATACCCTGTTCATGCGGGAGGCGGCATCTTCAATGTGTACGTCGCTGTCGGAGATAAAGGAGCGTATCTCCCCGTAAAGCTCACGGCCTATGTCGAAGGAACCCCTGTCATATACCACAAGGGTCACATCCATGTCATTGTCCTCAAGGAATGTCTTTATGCGACGTACAGCCACGTCAAGGGCCTTGTCCTTCGGGTAGCCGAACGCCCCTGCGGATATAAGTGGGAAGGCTATGCTTTTGCACCCCTTTTCAAGGGCTAAGGCAAGGGAAGAATCATAGCAGCTTTCAAGCAGTGCCTCTTCACCGTTGCCGCTCCCTGCCCACACAGGACCTACGGTGTGGATTATGTATTTGCAGGGCATATCATAGCCGCCTGTGACCTTGGCGTGCCCTGTCTCACAGCCGCCTAAGCCCCTGCACTCCTCAAGGAGGGCGGGGCCTGCGGCACGGTGTATGGCGCCGTCAACGCCGCCGCCCCCTAAAAGGGAGCTGTTGGCGGCATTGACAACTGCATCGCATTCAAAGCGGGTTATATCCCCCCGCACTATGTTAAACGGCATGGTCAGTCCTTTTTCTCAGCCCCGTCCTTCGGGGTGTCGCCGGTGGTGTCGGGAGCCTGCACGGCAGGTGTGCTCTGTACGGCAGGAGTGCTCTGGGCAGCAGGAGGCTGATAGCCGTATACAGGGGGAGCGGGGTTCATTCCCTGTGCCCTTGCTGCCTCCTGTGCAGCCTTGATCCTCTCACGCTCCGCCTTTCTGGCAGCCCTCTTCTTTTTTGTGGCAAGCAGTACGATGACTACTATCACCGCCGCTATGACTGCATAGGGGAGAAGGTATATCAGCAGGAACAGAAGCCCCTCCGCAAAGGATGCAAAGCTGGAAGCAGAGTCCTCCACGGTCTCACGGAGCCTTTCGATGAACTTTGGCTCCTCTGTCTTTATCTCCGTGTACTCATGCACCTCATCAAGGGTGATGGTCACAGTGGAGTATGCCACATCCGTATCCATGGAGGAAAGACTGCTCTTGGCACGGTTGAGCTGCCCCTGAACGGTGGTGAGCCTCTCCTCAACGTATATCATTTCCTCTATGGTCTCGGCTCTGTTCATCATTTCGAGCAGACGCTCCTGCTCTATCTCAAGAGCCTGTATCTGCGCCTGTGTGTCCCCGTACTGGCGGCTGATGTTCTCCGCATTCTGGGTCTTGTTGACTATCTGCCCGTAGGCTGAAAGGCCGTTAAGAAAGTCGGAATATTTCTCCGTGGGGATACGGACTGTAAGCCTTGCGGAGCGTGTGGTCACACCCGGGTCGGCGTAGTACCAGCGGCGGTTGTCGTTTGACTCGCTGGAATTTTCCACAAAGCCCCCCATATCCTGTATATCCTTCATTACGGAGGAAAGGGCATTGTCGTAGTCAAGGGTCTCCATATTCACAGAGGCGGTGTAGACCATTTTCTCCGCACTCTTCTGCAGGTCAATGGTGGTGCCGTCGCCGGCACTTTCCCCATTGTCCTCTTCTGAGTAGCTTTCGTAATCGTCGTAGCTGTAGCTGCTGTCTGCCAATGCCCCCTGCACCGCATTGTCGCTCTTGTAGGAGCCGCCTGATGATCCGCAGGCTGTGAGCATCAGAGCCGATGCTATGACCGCCGCTGCCATTTTTTCCTTCATTGTGTTCCCTCCCGTATTGTCATAAGCTTTTCAAGGGCAAAAAGCCCCTCTTTCCTTCCTTAGTCACCAATAGTTTAACATTATATCCAAAAAAAGTCAATAATAACTTATGGGCATATTTTGAGAATATTGTGAAAACAAGCTGAAAAAAGCCTGTCACTTTCTCATTGGTCAAGACATCAGACCCCCCGCTTTTCATCCTGCCCGAAAATTGTCAAATGTCCGTAACAATTTACAGGTAGAAAGGGCTTTTTTAGTGTGCTATAATAAAGTGATTGACCGGTTATCGGACGATACAGCACCCTGCAGGGGTGCATAAGCGGAGGTATATATGCTCATCAGCGGTAAGATGTTAAGAGATGCCATAATATCCGCCGCCCTCACTCTGGGGGAGGTAAAGAAGGATATTGATAACCTCAATGTCTATCCCGTTCCCGACGGAGACACAGGCACAAATATGTCCCTGACCCTTTCAAACGCCATGACGGATCTGGAAAGCGTTCCCGATTCCGCATCCGTGGCAGAGGTGTCGTCAAGGGCGGCAGGTGCCATGCTGAGAGGTGCAAGGGGCAATTCCGGCGTTATCACGTCACTTTTGTTCAGAGGGATATCAAAGGGGCTGGCAGACAAGCAGCAGGCCACCTGCGACGACATTGCCGCAGCGCTCGCCCTTGGCGTTGAGGCTGCCTACAAGGCTGTGATGAAGCCTGTGGAGGGCACTATCCTCACAGTGGCGAGAGTGGCTTCGGAAAAGGCAAGGGAGCTTTCCTTTGAAACCAATGACACCGTATCCCAGTGGGCAGATATGGTAACAGCCGCCAAGGCAGCTCTGGAAAAGACTCCGGAGCAGCTCCCCGTGCTCAAGAAGGCAGGGGTCGTAGATGCAGGCGGCTACGGTCTGTGCATAATATTTGAGGAAATGCTGCGTGCATTCAGGGGGGAGCCCCGAAAGGCAAAGAAGGCGGAGAGCACCTCTGAAAGCAAGTTCCACCTTGAGATAAAGGACGACGAGGAGATAGTATTCGGCTACTGCACCGAGTACATCGTAAACGGGGATCTGACCGAGGAGATGGCGGCGGATCTCAGGAGCTACCTTGAAAGCATCGGCAACTGCGTCGTGGTGGTACACGACGAGGATATAATCAAGATCCATGTCCACACAGAGCATCCCGGCCTTGCCTTTGAAAAGGGGCTTTCACTGGGATATCTGAGCAACATGAAGGTGGACAATATGCGTCTGCAGCGCCAGAACAGGATGCAGGCATTCAAGAAGGCAAATGAAAAGCCCGTTCCCGCTGCCCCGGAGAAGAAATACGGCTTCGTTTGTGTGGCAAACGGAGAGGGCATCGAGGGCATATTCAGAGACCTTGGCGCCGATGAGGTGGTAAAGGGCGGACAGACCATGAACCCCTCCGCCAATGACATATTGAAGGCTGTGTATGCCGTCCCCGCCGAGGTAGTGTTCGTATGCCCCAACAACAAGAACATCATCATGGCGGCAGAGCAGGCAATGAAGCTGTCTGAGAAGACCATGTACGTTCTGCGCACCACATCCATCCCACAGGGCATATCCGCAATGACCGTCTTTGACCCGGATGCGGACACCGACACCAACAGGACTGCCATGACCGAGGCTGCGGAAAAGGTACAGTCCGGGCTTATCACCTTTGCTGCCCGCAACAGCAGCTTTTCAGGCCACGACATCAAGGAGGGGGACATCCTTGCCCTTGAAAACGGCCGCATGGCATTTGCAGAGAGGGATGTGACCAAGGCCGCCTACAAGCTCACCAAGAAGCTGGTGAAGAACACCAAGGGTCAGGCGGAATTTGTCACGGTGATGTACGGCAGCGACGTATCACCGGAGCAGGCAAAGGAGTTTGAGGATCTGCTGCGCTCCAAGCTGGGGGATTTGGAGATAAGCTTTATAAACGGCGGTCAGCCCGTGTACTACTACATAATTTCCGTTGAGGGGAACTGACACTTTACGACAGCGTATGAAACATATAACCGTTATTACGGGCCATTACGGCAGCGGCAAGACCACATTCGCCGCAAATCTTGCGGCGCAGTACAGGAGGCAGGGGGCTGTGCGCATCGTGGATATGGACACGGTGAATCCCTATTACCGCACGGCTGATCTTTCTGCCTTCTTTGAGGAAAATGACATAGCCATGACGGCACCTATGTATGCCCGTTCAAATCTGGACATACCAAGTCTTGACTACGACATACCCACCCTTGCGGAGCAGAGCCCCCTGATAATCGACCTGGGGGGCGATGATGCGGGGGCATATCCTGTGGGAAAGTATGCCGCATACCTTGACAGCACAGGCTATGATATGTACTATGCGGTAAACTTCTGCCGCCTTCTGACCCACACACCGGAGGAGGCGCTTGACATCCTCCGTGAGGTGGAGAGCGCCAGCAGGCTCAGAGCCACCGCAATCGTCAACAACACAAACTTAGGGCGTGAAACCACAGAGGACACCATAGTCAAGGGAGAAGCCCTTGCAGGTAGGCTGTCCGAAATGGCAGAGCTGCCCGTACTTTGCACCACTGCCCCGGACTTTCTTGCGACAGACGGGGACTACTGCAAAGTAAAAATACTTATAAAAAATATCTGGGAAGAATGAAAAGGGGGGTCAATATGGCTAAAATGACCGTGGATCACAGCCGCTGCAAGGGCTGTGGGCTGTGTGTTGATGTCTGTCCTAAAAAGATAATCGTTATCCTCAAGGATGTCCGCACGGCAAAGGGATATAATCCCGCAGAGTGCAGCGACCAGAGCAAGTGCATAGGCTGCGGCTTCTGCTTTGAGATGTGCCCTGACTGCGCTATAAGAGTAGAAAAGTAAAAGGGGCTTTACCCTTACAACATCCTGAGAGGTAATAATATGGCTGAAGAAAGAGTTCTTATGAAGGGTAACGAAGCCCTTGCCGAAGCCGCCATAAGGGCAGGCTGCCGCTGCTACTTCGGATACCCCATCACGCCGCAGACTGAGATCGCTGCGTATATGTCAAAGCGTATGCCCAAGATCGAGGGAGGCGTGTTTTTACAGGCGGAGAGCGAGATCGCCGCTATCAACATGGTCTATGGTGCCGCCGCAAGCGGTGTGCGTGCAATGACCTCATCATCCTCCCCCGGTGTATCCCTTAAATCAGAGGGCATATCCTACATTGCAGGCTGTGATCTGCCCTGCGTGATAGTAAACGTACAGAGGGGCGGCCCCGGTCTGGGCGGCATTCAGCCCTCACAGTCGGATTACTACATGGCAACAAAGGCAGGAGGGCACGGCGACTTCCATCTGCTGGTGTTTGCCCCTGCATCCGTTCAGGATATGGCGGATTTTGCTGTATGGGCATTCGAGAGCGCAGACAAGTACAGAATGCCTGCCATGATACTCTCCGACGGACTTTTAGGGCAGATGATGGAGCCTGTTGTATTCCCGGAGATATCCTCGGCACAGCCCGAAAAGCCCTGGGCAGCAGTGGGTCACAACAACGCCCGTCCCCACAACATCATAAATTCCCTTTATCTCCAGCCCGATGAGCTGGAAGCCTCCAACATACAGCGCTTTGAACGCTATGAGGTGGTAAAGCGTGAGATGGCATCCGCACAGACCTATCTCACAGAGGATGCGGAAATAATCGTAACAGGCTACGGCGCTACCTCAAGAATAATCCGCTCTGCCGTAAATGCCGCAAGGAAAGAGGGCATAAAGGCAGGTATGCTGCGCCCCGTCACCCTGTGGCCCTTCCCTGAGCAGGCATATAAGGACACCCTCTCCACCGCAAAGGTATACCTTGATGTGGAGATGTCCATGGGTCAGATGGTAAACGATGTGAAGCTTGCCATAGAGTGTAAGCGCCCTGTGCATTTCTTCGGGCATACCGGGGGCATAATCCCCACACCCGCAGAGGTGCTGGCACAGATCAAGGCTCTTGATGAAAAGATAAGAAAGGGGGATATATGATGATACTCGAAAGACCCAAGTCACTTGCGGATGTATCCACCCATTTCTGTCCGGGCTGCTCCCACGGCATAGTTCACCGCCTTGTTTCAGAGGTGATGGACGAGCTCCAGATAGAGGGACGCACCGTAGGCATATGCCCTGTGGGCTGTGCGGTAACATCCTACAACTACTTCACCTGTGACATGATAGAGGCGGCACACGGCCGTGCTCCCGCTGTGGCAACAGGCGTAAAGCGTGCCAATCCCGACAAGGTGGTATTCACCTATCAGGGGGACGGCGACCTTGCAGCCATAGGCACAGCGGAGACCGTACACTCCGCCACAAGAGGCGAGAATATCACCGTCATCTTCATAAACAACACCATATACGGCATGACAGGCGGTCAGATGGCGCCCACAACCCTTCCCGGGCAGGTGACACAGACCACTCCCTACGGCAGAGATCCCCGCTATGCAGGTTTCCCCGTGCGCATCTGCGAGATGGTATCCACCCTTTCGGGCTGTGCCTACGCAGAGCGTGTGGCAGTGGATTCTCCCGCCCACGTAAAGGCGGCGAAGAAGGCCATAATGAAGGGCTTCAGGAATCAGCTTGACGGCATGGGCTTTTCCATCATCGAGATACTCTCCACCTGTCCCACCAACTGGGGCATGACCCCCTCACAGGCAATAGAGAGGGTAAGGAACGAAATGATCCCCTACTATCCTCTTGGGGTATACAAGGACATGACTGACAAGGGAGGTGTTTTCGGTGACAAGTGAGATACAGCTGGCAGGCTTCGGCGGCCAGGGCATACTCTTTGCGGGCAAGGTGCTTGCCTACTGCGGTATGCTGGACGGACGGGAGGTCTCATGGCTCCCCAGCTACGGCCCTGAAATGAGAGGGGGCACCTGCAACTGCTCCGTTACCCTCTCCGATGAGCCCATAGGCTCCCCCACGGTGTACAACCCGGACATACTCATCGTAATGAATGAGCCCTCCTTTGTGAAATACATAAACGAGGTAAAGCCCGGGGGATGCGCATTTGTGAATACTACTCTGGTAGACTCCGTGTCCGACAGAAAGGACATTGACATCTACAACATCCCTGCCACTGCAATGGCAGAGGAGAACGGCCTTACAGGCGGCGCCAACATCGTCATGATAGGAATGCTCATCAAGAAGACGGGCATAATCTCCATGGACGGCATAGAATCCACTATCCGCAAGATGGTGCCCCCCAAAAAGGCTCAGCTCATAGAGAACAATATGAAAGCCATCCGCATGGGATATGACTTTGAATAACTAAGAGGAGTATACTCCCGCCGCCTGCTTTGCAGGCGGTTTTTTTATGCCGATTTCCCCGAAAACGCCTTGAAAACTTGTCTGAAATATGATATGATAATGAAAATCATACACCGCAAAGAGGTGACCTTATGCAAAAAAGAAAATATACAGGCCTGCTGCTCAGCCTTGTGCTTGCCCTTTCGGTAGTTGGGGGCGCAGGGGCTGCTGCGGATGAGATCCCTGCGGATACAGTGCCGGAGGGCACAGGCTTTGTAAATGTCCTGCGGGAGAGTGAGGAGAATGGCTATCCCGGAGGGGATGTGACAGGCAGCGGGAACGGGGGCAGCCTTTTGGGAATATCCTCTCTCGGGGAACCTCCTCCCGGAGCGCCCCCGGAGGGCGAGCCCCCTCCCGGAGACAGACCTCCCCGCCAGGGAGAGGAGACGGACAAAGCCGCACCCGTATTCACTTCACAGCCCTCAGCGGCTCACTATGTAATAGAAGCGAGCGGCTTTTCAGCCCCCACATATTCCGTTGAGGTATCTCTGCCGGAGGGCAGCACTGCCGAGGGCATCACTCTGCAATGGTACCTGAAGGGCAGTGAATACGGCACACCACAGGTGTCCGAGGGCAGTACCGCATACAGCAGCATCACCGTGGAGGAGCTTGCAGGGGCTGCCTGCGGCGTATACCCCATCTGCTGCAAGGCCACCTGTGTAACGGATGGGGCGGAGCATACCGCAAGCTCCTATACCACCGCATTCATCGTGTGCAAAGGGGTGCTTGAAAACTCCGTGCTCACCTTTTCCGATGTGCATGAGGACTGGGACAGCATCGGTCAGGCCATAGCCGACACCATAGCAAATGAGGGAGGACTTGTACCCGCCCTTGTGGTGGCGACCGGTGACTACAACAACAGCTATGTGGCAGGCTACAACGAGGAATTCATCAACAGGTGCATCAACGAGATGATCGACCGCATATCCCTGCAGCTTGGGGGGATAGACACAGTCTGGGTCTCAGGGAACCATGACAACGGCTATGCCACAGGCTTCACCAACGCCAACAAGAGGGCTGACCTGGGGCTTGATGAGGAGAACTACTACGACCTGGCAGGAGGCATATCCGGCACAGGCATCATCTACGACAGCCGCCGCAGAGGCTCTGCCTCCTCCAGCCTTTCCAACGAGGGACTTATCGTCATAGGTATAAACTATGAGGACTTAGGCTCAATGGGTGCATACGAGGGATCCTCCAACGGACGGCCTGCCGATCCCTCCCTCCTTACCTACGGGGACGGGAGCTTTCCCGGGAACACGGTCTACGCACACCTTGACACGGCACTCCAAGGCATAGCCCATGACTATGAGGGAGAGCTCATCCTCATATCCACCCATGCAGGGCTCCATGCCCTGGGTGTGGATCCCGACAGCGCAGCGGCAGGTGCCAGGGAATGGTCGGGGGGCTGTGATTACAGCATCTCCTGCTCGGCGGCGGTGGTGCGGCTGGTCAACAGCTATGCCCACAGATATGGCATGAATATCATGTGGCTCTTCGGCCATGACCACTCCAAGGGGGAGAATGAATTCTACAAGCTGCCCGGCGACAGTATGGTCTCCGCCACCGATTCCGTATTCCAGCTGAGCGAGGAGCAGACCATAGCCTTTTCCTACGCCCATTCAGGCTACATCACAAAAAATATCAACGGCCACATGGTCTACTCCCTGATAAAGTACGATGATACCTCCGTTACACGCACCGCCCGTGTGGCTGACGGCAGGGGTACTCCCGCAGAGGCGGTGACCGGCAGGGACGGGAGCATACTGTTCCCGGAGGGGCTGGACTTTACACAGCAGCTGAACAAGCCTGCGGCACAGCCCGAAATACCTCCTTCGGCAGTGACAGGGCTCATAGCGGACGGCAGCTCCCATGAGCTGGTGAACCCCGGCACTGCAAGGGGCGGCGAGATAGTATATGCACTGGGCACAGACGGGGCAAATGCCCCCGATGACAGCATCTTTTCCGGTGAGATACCCACAGCCTCTGAACCGGGGGTCTACTACGTATGGTACAGAGCCGCCGGAGATGACAGCCACGGCACCTCAAAGCCCGAGGTCATCACAGTGGTAATAGGACAGGCTCACACAGAGCCCTCCGCACCTGTTCGGGGCGTACCCGCAGGCGACAGTACGGCTGCCGCGACGGCGGAAAAGGCATCACAGCAGTACAAGACCTTCAACGCTAAGGTGAAGGGGGATACCCTCACCTGGGACAGCATCGACGGAGCTGACAGCTTTGTCATCTATGCAAGGAATGGTGACAGGGGGCTGTTCAAGAGGATAGGCTCACCCACAGAAAAGCGCTATTCCCTTGACAGCCTTGAAAACGGCTGTGAATACACCTTCATCGTCAGATATGAAAAGGGCGGTGAGCTGGCAAAGGTAAGAGAGTCTGCAAGAGTGACCGCACGGGTATATTACAAGCCCTTGGTTAAGGCAAGCGTATCTGATAACTCCGTTGTCCTCCGCTGGAAGGCTGTTCCCGGTGCAAAAAAGTACCGTGTATACAGGTATGTGGACGGAAAGCTGAAGAAGATCGCCGACACAGAAAAGACCTGTGTCAGGGTCAGAGGCAATGCTGGCAGCAGCTTTGCCGTAAGGGCGTATGTTGGCGGCAAACCCACCAAGATCTGCAAAAGCGATATAGTGACTGCATAATAGGATGATCCGCCGCCTGCATGACCTGCAGGCGGTTTTCATTGCCTTATGCTCAGCATTGCTCATAGCAGCATAAAGTATCGGCAAACTGCTTGCATGACTGGGTTTACACGCAAAAAAACAGCCCGCTTTAAGCGAGCTGTTCGTTTTATATAATTGTTCGAGATCATATCATAGGTCAAAACCATCCGCCATTTGTTCCGTCGTTTTTGACCTGACCGTTTTTAATACTGATCTGACATACTTCCTGGGGAGCTTCAGCACCAGCGTCCCTATAGATAGTGTCCCATGTACCCTCACCGACAAAGTGTGCCTTAGGGTCGGTATTTACAATATAATCACCGTTGACGTATGATACCAAAACTCCATTTCTGTATAACTGCATAAACCGTACCGTTCCCAATGTATCATACACAACTATCAGCCCGAAATTGGTATGACAATCTTTCAGATATTTTGCGCAATTTTTTGTACTATCATGGTACTTCATTGCATTGACGGGATCTCCCGTTTTCCAACTCTCAGTAAATGCATTGTCCAAAGCGCCTGCAATCGTTTTGTCCACTTTTTGAGATGCGGAATCACTAAGTTGATTCTTTCTGTATGCAACCCAGCTAACTTGACTGAAAGCTCCTACCGTCTCAGTTTGTCTTTTCGATTTATCTCTATTCTGGTCAAGATAGAGCGTTTTGTTAAAGGCACCTGAAGTATTTTCGTAGGTTATCGCCAGGTTTTTCACCAGTGAAAACTCTATCGCCTGCTTTACAGTGCGCGCATCTGTAATTGCGGCGTTGATTCTTGCTTCCTTGGCATATCCTGTCAGCGTCGGGATAAGGATAGCTGAAAGCACGCCGGTGATAGCTATTACAACAATGAGCTCAAGAAGGGTAAAGCCCCTGAGTATCATATTCCTCGTTCTTGTCATAAAGATCACTCCCTGTAAACTTCCGTTAAACCAATTGTGATACTGTGATCACGTCATGAAGCGGCGCCAAACAAAAATCCGCCCCTGTGCAAAGCCCGGAGCGGAAATATACGCCTATCACGCTTGATATAATGATAACAAGCTGTTGTATTTTATGCAACTGGCTACCATTTCAGGCCCTATAGCTTTGCGTCACACAGTTTCCCATGCTTTGCCTTTGTTACTTTGTTGTAACCATTATACCTCATTAAATAGTGCTTGTCAAGCAATTATATAAAAATCACACCTAAAAACATATAAAATCTACAATTTCGACAATTCACGAACAAAAATATGTATATATTAACCCATGTTAATTGTAAAAAATAGACAAATACTCTGTCATCACACATTCCGATCATTTTACAGCCTCAGAACAGAGGAAATAGTTATCCGGTGATCATTCCAAAACCTTGCTTCTCTTTTAAGACTCCTTTACGGAATTGCACATATAATATGCACATAACATCCCGAAACGGGAACATAAATGAAATGAAGGAGAACAATCATGAAAGCAAGGATAATCACCGGAACAGCGGTCACACTTGCGGCAGCAGCTTTGCCGTAAGGGCATATGCCGGCGGAAAATGGACCGTCATCAAAAAGGGCGACATTGTGACTGTAAGATAACCCAGTGATTCCCCTCATCGGCTGCGGTGGGGGGATCCGTTTTGTCCCACGGTCATTATTCAGAGATAGTTATAAAAATGGAAATACCCTTGAAAAACTGATGTGGTAAAATAATTATGTATTATTTTCTATAAAGGAGAGTATAAATGTTTGAAAGCATCATATCATTGATAGAGAGGGTAAACTCAGCCATAAACGGCTTTGTATGGGGCTGGCCTGTTATCATCCTCATACTTGCAACAGGTCTTCTGCTGTCTGTAAGGACGGGCTTTCTCCAGGTGACCCGTTTCAGGGAGTCACTCAACACAACTATCATACCTACCCTGAAAAGTCTGGGGCAAAAGCGCCAGAAGGATGGGAAGGCAAACTCCATAAGCCAGTTTGAAGCCTTCTCAGCTGCTATTTCGGGAACAGTTGGCACAGGCAACATCGTAGGTGTTGTAGCCGCCATACTGACCGGTGGTCCGGGTGCTGTGCTGTGGATGTGGATCTCCGCATTCTTCGGCATGGTCACCAACTACTCAGAGAACGTCCTCGGTCTCTATTACCGCAAGAAGGACAAGGAGGGGAACCTTTCCGGGGGCGCCTTCTACTACATAGCCTACGGACTTAAACAGAAATGGCTGGCATACCTGGCGGCTGCCTTCTGTATGCTTGCTGCGGTGGGTATGTCGGGAGTACAGGCAAACAAGATAAGCGGCACTCTCTCCAATGCCTTTGAAAGAGCATTCGGTCTCACAGACATCGGCCTTTCAAAGATCGTGATCGGTATCGTCATAGCCGTCATCGCAGGTGTTATCATCATCGGCGGCATACAGCGCATAGGCAAGGTGGCATCAAAGCTGGTGCCCTTCATGTCACTGCTCTTCATCGTCATGTCACTCATAGCGATATGTATGCACATCACCAATGTACCCCACGCCTTTGCCCTCATATTCACAAAGGCATTCAGCTTTAAGGCGGCAGGGGGCGGCATACTGGGCTACACCTTCTCAACAGTCATAAGGAAGGGCATGGCAAGGGGCGTGTTCTCCAACGAGGCGGGCCTCGGCTCATCCGTCATAGCTCATTCCGCATCAGAAACAAGAGAGCCTGTGAAGCAGGGTCTCTGGGGCATATTCGAGGTATTCTTCGACACCTTTGTGATATGCACCCTTACAGCAATCACCTTCCTCACCACCTTTGACCTTGATGCGCTCAGGGGCACAGAGGATGACAGCGCCATGGCAATGGAGATGTTCTCCACCAATTTCGGCAGCTTCGGCATTGCGATATTCTCTGTAATACTCCCCCTCTTTGCCTTCACAACAGTGCTGGCATGGGCATACTACGGAGAAAAGGCTGTTGAATTCTGCTTCGGAAAGCTGGGCAAAAAGGGTGTCAGGATCTCTGTCATCATCTTCAAGTCCCTTTTCCTGCTGCTCATCGTGGCATCCAGCGTTATTGAGAGCCAGCTCATCTGGGATATAGATGACACCTTCAACGGGCTCATGTCCGTTCCAAACCTCATCTGCCTCATAGGTCTGTCAGGGCTTGTGGTGCAGATAACACGCAACTACTTCGACCGCAAATCAGGCAAGGATGTAGAGCCTATGCTCTCCGCCTATCCCGAGCTCAATGAGGAATTCAAGGAGGACATATTAAGCGAGAACGCCAATATGCGCTGAGCCTGTAACCATTACATCGGATAACATCGGCAGTACCCTGATCTACTCGGTACTGCCGATTTTTTTCTCTTTAAGAATCTTTTAAGAAATGTGGGATATAATACATATATCATCTCACGAAGGTGCAGAACAAAATAAAAGAGATAGGAGAAATACCATGAGAGCAAGGATAATCACAGGTACAGCAGTCACCCTGGCGGCAGCAGCCGTAATAACAGCCTGTGCGGTGAACACGCAAGCCGCAGGCTATGACAATACCTTCACCTTCACCGACAGCGCTGTAACAGCGGAGAACACCGAGGGCAGCGGCTACAAGATCTCCGGCACTGACCTTACCATAAACGAGGCAGGCACCTATGTCGTCACAGGTGAATGTGCCCAGGGCAGCATCACCGTCAAGAAGGGCACCACAGGCGTTACCATAATCCTGAACGGTCTGACCCTTACATCAAGCACCACCGCTCCCCTGTCCGTCAACAAAAACGCAGAGGCAGTCATCCAGATAGAGGGGAACAATGTGCTCACGGATGCAGAGGATACTGCCAATGAATCCTCCGATGATTTTGAGGGGGCGGCTATCAAGGTGAAAAGCGGCTCCACTGCCACCATCACAGGCAGCGGCACCCTTACCGCAGACGGCTCTGGGTGCAAAAACGGCATAAAGGGCGGCGAAGCTGCCACTGTCATAATCGGTGAGAGCAGCACGGACACATTCACCCTCAATGTATCCGCCGCCAACAACGCCCTTGCCTCAGACGGAAATGTCACAGTAAACGGTGGCAGCATCAACCTCACCTCCGACGGTGACGGGCTCAAATCCTCCCCCGAGGAGGAGGACACCACATCACAGGGCACTGTCACCGTAAACGGCGGCAGTATCAGCATAGTAAGCGGCGAGGACGGCATACAGGCAGACAATGGCTTTGACATGACCGGGGGCAATGTGGACATAACCGCCGCAGGGGGCTATCGGTACAACAGCGTAACAGAGGCAAGCGACACCTCCGCAAAGGGCATAAAGTCCGACAGCTACATAAACATTTCAGGCGGAAATATCACCATTGATGCGGCTGATGACGGCATCCACACAAACGGCGAGAACGGCAGCGAGAATGTCACTGTCACAGGCGGCACTGTCACCATCAAATCAGGGGATGACGGCATCCACTCCGACTATATACTGAACATTTCGGGGGGCACTGTGAACGTAGACAGCGCAGTTGAGGGCTACGAAGGCGCAGTGATAAACCTCTCCGGGGGCAGCGGCAGGATATGCACCTCCGACGACGGCATGAACGCCGCCAACAGCGACCTTACAGGCTACACCTATTCATTGAACATCTCCGGGGGCACATGGTATGTAAACGCAAACGGCGACGGCCTTGACTCCAACGGCAACATGGACATCACAGGAGGCTGCACCGAGGTGTTCGGCGCTGCCGACAACGGCAACGGTGCCCTTGACATAGGGGACGGCGGGGCATATCATCTGAATGTGAACCCCGGCACCATTGCGGCTGTGGGCATGAGCGGCATGGCTGTAACACCCACATCCGGGGTATATGTGGCATTCGGCGCAGGCGGAATGGGCATGGGCGATATGGGCAATATGCCCGGCAATATGCCCGGCAGCATGGGTAACTTCGGTGGTATGCAGCAGGGCGGTATGGGCAGCTTCGGCGGTATGGGTATGCAGTTTGACGTGAATACCACAAACACCGCAGGATCCATGCAGGACAATATGTTTGCAAACGGCGGCACCGCAATCTCCATCTCTGCCGGGGACACCATCACCATAACCGACACCGACGGCAATATCCTCTATACAGGCACTGCCGTAAAGAGTGCAGACCACATAGTATTCTCCTGTGAGGAGCTTACAGGGGGCAGTGAATACATCCTCCTTATCAACGGCACACAGGCTGCCACTGCCACCGCAAACGGTGCCTACTACGCACCCGCAGATGATACGGACAACGACGACAGCGACGATGATAACAACGACGATAACGATGATAATAACAGCGACGATAACGACAACAGCAGCGACAATAACAACGACGATAACGACAACAACGAACCCCCCGCACCTCCCGAAGGCGTTATGCCCGTGGACGAGAACGGCAATCCTCTCACACCTCCCCAGGGCGGTATACCTGTGGATGAGAACGGCAATCCTCTCCCACCCCTGAATGAAAACGGTGCTGCTGCCGATACAGACTCATCCTCCGAAAGCACCACGGAGACTTCCAGCACAACATCATCCACATCAACAACATCTTCTTCCACTTCCTCCACCGCTTCTGCCACTTCAACTGCAACCAGTTCAACATCAACCACTGACTCCACATCCTCCGGCACATATGTGGTGCCCTACATCAGCGGCTACACATCCGTTCTGAGCACTGCCACATCAGGGTACATCTCCCCTGTGACCACAGTGAAGACCGACACGGCAGAGTCCGACTATCTCACCGCAAAGGCTGTGGAAAAGGGCAGCAAAGTGACACTAAGCTGGAATGCTGTAAAGGATGCGGAAAGCTACGAGATATATGTGGAAAGGGATGGTGTCTTCACAAAGGCCGCTTCCACGGAGAAGAACTGTGTCACCTTCAAGAACCTGAGAAACGGCAGGGACTACACCTTCATGGTGCGCTATGTAAAGGACGGTGTGACCTCTGACGACGAGCATTCCTCCTCTGTAGGGGCAACGCCCTACTTCAAGCCCGCTGCTGCCCTCACTGCGCAGGGTGACACGGCTGTCCTCTCATGGGAGCGGGTAAGCGGTGCCGAGCGCTATGCGATCTACAAGGTAAACGGCACCACCGTCAAGAAGATGACGGAGACCACCTCCTCCAAGATCCGCATCAGAAACTACAAAAAGGGCTCCGCCTACATCGTCCGTGCCCTTGTAAACGGAGAATGGACATCTATGGATACGGGGGATATAGTAAGCTAGGGGCTAGATGCTAGGGATCAGAGGCTAGACTGTGACAGATAACAGATAGCTTGATGCGCTCTTTGCGTATAAAACAAAAGGCACAGCGATCATGCTGTGCCTTTTACTTCTATTTGAGCTAACAAGCTATCAATACATTTGCCTTTCTAGCCCCTAGTCACCTAACTCCTAGTCCCTAGCCGAGGAGCTCTGTTACTGTAGCAAGCTTAACCGATATGCAGAAGAGCTCCATTGCCTGCTTCAGCTCATCAAGGGGCGGGAAGGAGGGTGAAAGTCTGATGTTGCTGTCATCGGGATCCTTCTTGTAGGGATAGGAGGCACCTGCACCTGTGAGTACAACGCCGCCCTCCTTGCAAAGACGGACTACCTCCTTTGCACAGCCCTTTTCAGTGTATACGGACACGAAGTAGCCGCCTCTGGGAGCGTTCCAGCGCAGGATGTCAAGAGCGCCCAGCTTTTCCTCCAGCATATTCACCACAAGGTCAAACTTTGGCTCCAGCACCTCCCTGTGCTTATGCATATATGCCTTTAAGCCATCGGCATTGCCGAAGTAGCGCACATGGCGGAGCATATTCACCTTGTCGTAGCTGATGCTCTGCATGGAGAGCTGCTTTGTGATGTGAGCCACGTTGTTCTCGGATGCACAGATAACAGCCACGCCTGCACCGGGGAAGGTTATCTTTGAGGTGGAGGCAAATTCGTATATCATGTCCTCATTGCCGTTCTTTGCCGCTTCATCAAAGATGTTGAGCAGGTGGTCGTGATCGTCCTTCAGGTGATGAACGCAGTATGCGTTGTCCCAGAAGATTCGGAAGTCATCGGCGGCGGGCTTTAATGCTGCAAAGCGCCTTACGGTGTCATCGGAATAGGTGTAGCCGTCGGGATTGGAGTACATGGGAACACACCATATGCCCTTGATAAGGGGATCGGAGGAAACCAGCCTCTCAACCGTGTCCATATCGGGTCCCTGGGGGGTCATGGGCACGTTTATCATCTCTATGCCGAAGGTCTCGGTGACGCCGAAGTGACGGTCATAGCCGGGGACGGGGCACAGGAACTTCACCTTTTCGTTTTTGCACCAGGGCTTGCTGCCGCCGTACACGCCGAAGTTGTATGCCCTTGCCACGCTGTCGTACATAAGGTTAAGGCTGGAATTGCCGCCCACAATTATCATGGAGGGCTTTACGCCCAGCAGGTCGGCAAAAAGCTCCTTGCAGTCGTCTATGCCGGTAAGGCCGCCGTAGTTGCGCACATCAACGCCGTTCTTGTCCTTCATGTCAGAGGTGCTGTTCAGAACATCCAGCATGGGCATACTGATGTCAAGCTGCGCCTTTGAGGGCTTGCCTCTTGACATATCAAGGGAAAGACCCTTTGACTTGAAATCCTCATACTCACGCAAAGCCTCATCCCTGAATGCTTCAAGCTGTGCTCTGCTCATTTCCTTCAATTTCATATATATGCTCCTTTTCATAGGTAGTGATACATACAGCTGCACGCCGTGCGGCACACGGCACACATATTACTATATACTTAAATTATGTATTTTGCAAGTTATTTTTCCAAATATTTCAAAAAATCAAGGTTTTACACAAAGAACAGCTATTATATCCCCATCTGGTTGGCAATGTTTGGAATAACAGCAGCCCCCGGGAAGATCCCCGGGGGCCGTGCCGTTCATACTATATTGAATTCGCAGACTGTGTCATATTCATCGTGAGAGCCGTCGATAAAGAAATGTGTCCTCACTCTGTATATGCCGCTTTCAAGGGGATCGTCGAAAAATTCAAAGGGCAATTTCAAGTGAGCCTTCCCTTCCTCGTTGACGAGCAGTGCAACGTCATCCAGAAGGGTCTCATATGGTGGGAAGATCTGCTGCCACTCCCCATTCCTGTATCCATACAAGTCAAAGTACGGATCTATACAATAATCATATCTTTCCAATCCCACAAGGGCTTTGTGGCTTATATGGGTAAAATCCATGTCAAACTCTATGACCTTATCATCACGGCTTATGCAGAAATCATTGTCAAAAACCAGATATGGGATCGACACATAAGGATACTTCCTTTTATAGACGAGAACACCCTTGCTGTCAAAGGTACACAGGGTCTTGCCTATAAGGTGGACACCCTTCAAGCGGACGCCGTCGGAGTAATAGCGTCTTTCACCAGAGGATGTTTTCGCCCAGCCCGTGTAGTCCGGTCTTACAGCAGCATAACACGCATTCGAGGGAATGAGCAAAGATAAAACCAACCCGCAGATAATGATACCTTTGTGGCTCATCCGGCATCCTCCCTCACTTTACGCTTTAAGCTCCTTCACAGTCTTTACGATGTTGTCCGCAGAGAGGCCGAATTCCTTCAGCAGATCCACAGCAGGGCCGGAGTGGCCGAATACGTCGTTGACACCTATCTTTACCACCCTGCAGGGTGCCTTTGCGGCGGTAACATCGCATACGGCGGAGCCTAAGCCGCCTATGACGCTGTGCTCCTCGGCTGTTACGATAAAGGGAGTTTCCTTTGCAGCCTTTACGATGATGTCCTCATCAAGTGGCTTGATGGTGTGGATGTTTATTACACGGATATTGATGCCCTCTGATGCCAGTATGTCAGCCGCCTGGAGAGCTTCGTTCACCATAAGGCCTGTGGCAACAACTGTGCCGTCGGTGCCCTCACGCAGAGTGATGCCCTTGCCAAGCTCGAACTTGTATGTGTCGGGATCGTTGAATACGGGCACTGCCAGTCTGCCAAAGCGCATATATACGGGGCCGTTGTGTTCAAGGGCAGCCCTTACTGCTGCCTGAGCCTCCACATGGTCAGCAGGGTTAATGACCGTCATGCCGGGGATAGTGCGCATAAGGGCTATATCCTCGTTGCACTGGTGTGTAGCGCCGTCCTCGCCTACGGAGATGCCCGCATGGGTAGCGCCTATCTTTACGTTGAGGTGGGGATAGCCTATGGAGTTGCGGACTATCTCGAACGCACGCCCTGCTGCAAACATGGCAAAGGAGGATGCGAACACCTTCTTGCCTGTGGATGCGATGCCTGCCGCAACGCCCATCATATTAGCCTCGGCAATGCCGCAGTCGATGAAGCGCTCGGGGCACGCCTTCTTGAATATGCCTGTCTTTGTAGCAGCCGCCAGGTCTGCATCAAGCACGATAAGATCGGGATACTCCGCTGAAAGTGCGGCAAGCGCCTCACCATAGCTCTCCCTTGTAGCCTTTTTAACTATATCTGCCATATCCTTAGCCCTCCAGTGCTGCAAGCTGTGCGTTGAGTTCTGCCATTGCCGTGTCGTACTGCTCCTTGTTGGGTGCGGAGCCGTGCCAGCCTACCTGGTTCTCCATGTAGCTCACACCCTTGCCCTTTGTGCTTGTCTGCACGATGACAACAGGCTGTCCTGAAACGCTCTCAGCCTCTCTGAATGCACGGTCGATGTCGTCAAAGTCGTGGGCATCCATAGTAATGACGTGCCAGCCGAATGCGGCAAACTTGTCGGTTATGGGCTGGGGGTTCATGACCTCGGTTATCTTGCCGTCTATCTGCAGGCCGTTGTTGTCAACGATGGCAAGGAGATTATCCAGCTTGTAGTGGGCTGCAAACATGGCAGCCTCCCAGACCTGTCCTTCTTCGATCTCACCGTCGCCAAGGACTGCGTACACCTTGTAGGTCTCATTGGAGAGCTTGCCGGAAAGAGCCATGCCGCAGGCGGCGGAAATGCCCTGTCCCAGTGAGCCTGTGGACATATCCACACCGGGGATGTACTTCATATCGGGGTGACCCTGGAGGCGGGAGCCGATGTGACGCAAAGTCTTCAGCTCATCCACAGGGAAAAAGCCCCTCTGTGCCAGTACGGAGTACAGTGCGGGAGCGGTATGCCCCTTTGACAGCACCAGTCTGTCACGGTCTGCCATTTTAGGATCCTTGGGGTCTACGTTCATCCTGTTGAAGTACAGGTAGGTCAGCAGATCCGCAATGGAAAGCGAACCTCCGGGATGACCTGACTTTGCGTTGTAAACACCTTCGATTATGCCCATCCTCACCTTGCAGGCAGTGATCTGAAGCTGCTTTTTGATAAGCTCGTCCATAGTATAACTCCTTTCGTTGCAGTCGCACGATTTATAAGTTTCTTAAAATAGTCTGTCAATGAAAACGGCTGTTATCCCTGTGTCATGGAGCAAACTGTCCTCAGTGCCCTTGTCACCGCCCCGTGCTCGCAGTCCTCCTCTGTGACGATGTCACACATTCCCTTTACGTCCTCATGGGAATTTGCGGGGCACACGGCTATATCCGCCGCACGGAGCATTTCCATGTCGTTGATGTAGTCCCCCATGGCAACGGTGACATAATCATCAAGACCGTATATCTCCACCAGCTTTTTAAGTGCAGAGCCCTTGGAGCAGCCCCTCGGGAGCATCTCGTGGAAGTTTGTCCCGGATGTGACAAAATCCGCATAGGGGAAAAACTCCAGTGTCTCTGCGTACTCCGCAAAGGGCTCTATATCCTCATGGGGCATGGCAAAGAGTATCTTTGACCAGTTACCCCTTGGTATATCCTCCGCCCGCTCACACACTGTGGCGGTAAAGCCCGCTATCTGCCAGTGATGGCGCTCGTATTCGTTGAAATTGTAGTCGTATATGCCGTCGGGGCGGCAAACTTCCGCACACGCCGAGGGGAATCGGGAGGTGAGCTCATTCACCATGGCAAGAGCCTTGTCATAGTCCAGATCCTTTGACCATGCCACCTCTCCCCTGCCGCAGTCGTATATCTGTCCCCCGTTGCAGAGGATGCAGGGACCATTCAGCTGCATGGCATCCACATACCGGCGCATAGCCTGTATAACACGCCCTGTTGAAACCACAAAGAGATTTCCCTGTCGGGTAAATTCCGCTATGGCATCAAGGTTTTCCTGTGATATGGTCTTGTCGTGGTTCAGCAGTGTGCCGTCCATGTCACAGAAAAATGCAATTTTCTTGTTTAGTGTATTTATCATATACCTGTCTTTTGCAGAAATCAAATCCATATTTGCTGATAATCAGCCGTCTGTTGCCCTTCCCATGCACCAGTTGGGGGTGACGTGGCTGTTGAACTTCACCTTGTCCCTGTGGAGCACCTCAAAGCCTGCCCGCTCATAGAAGCGCACGTTCTCCGGGGAGTTGGTGGCAAGGGAGATGTACTTCCCGCCGTTCTTGCCCACAAAGGGGATGAGATACTTACTTATGAAAAGGCTCCCTACGCCTCTCCCACGGTACTCCTTCTTCACTGCAAGCATATACAGATGCCAGTGCTCTTCCTTGTCAATAGTGTAGTTGAAGTCCTCCGCCCTTATGAGCATTTCCCTGAAAGCAAGGATATTCGAGGGCTTTGTGGGGAGGAAGGTCTGGAGCCCTGCGGAGACTGCAAAGTCCCGCTTTCTCGGTTCGTCGTCATATGGGGCTGCAATGACTGCCGCCGCAATTATCCTGCCCTTCTCCACTCCCAGGAGCACACGGTTGTATTTGAGCTGCACCCGCAGTAACACCTCTGTCATCCACCGCACAAATGCCATATACTCAGCCCTTGTGTCAAACCAGGAGCGGGCGGCGGCATACAGGGGATATTCACCGAAATCCTGTGCAAAAAGCGTGGCAACTTCGCTGAAGTCCTTCGGCTCATATAGTCTGAATCTCATGCTCTCACCCTTTCAAGAGTGTTTACAAAATACTGGGGCAGCTCCGACTCAAATTCCATATACTCACGGGTCACAGGGTGTACAAAGCCTATCTTCCTTGCGTGAAGGCACTGTCCCTCAAGCCCTTTGAAGGGCTTTCCGTACACGTCATCCCCTAAAAGAGGGTGGCCTGCATACGCCATGTGGACACGTATCTGATGTGTGCGCCCCGTTTCAAGGATGAAGCGAACATACGCACATGAGGGGAACTGCTCCTCCACCCGGTAGTGGGTGACGGCATACTTGGAATTGGTGGGTGTCACCGCCATTTTCAGCCGATCCCTGGGATCCCTGCCTATGGGGGCATCTATCTTGCCCTCCCGCTCACGGAACACCCCTGTGGCAATGCCGGCATACTCCCTTGTGAAGGAATGTGCCTTTATCTGCTCGGCTAAGAACACATGGGCACTGTCTGTCTTTGCCACTATGAGCAGGCCGCTGGTGAACTTGTCTATGCGGTGGACTATCCCCGGACGTATGACACCGTTTATGGTGGAGAGCTTCCCACGGCAGTGGTACATAAGGGCATTCACCAGTGTGCCGTCGGGATTTCCCGCAGCAGGATGCACCACCATGCCCTGGGGCTTGTCCACCACCAGCAGCTCGTCGTCCTCGTATACTATGCTTACAGGGATGTTCTGGGGCACAGCCTCCAGAAGCTTCGGCGGCGGCACCGCACACACCACCTCATCCCCGGCTTGCAGCACGGCGCTCTTGTTCACCGCCCTGCCGTTTACCGTAACATTCCCCTGTGCTATGAGCCTTGCTCCGTAGGAGCGGCTTATGTCGGTGTTGTCCGCAAGGAACTTGTCTATGCGCACCCCCTGGGTCTCACACACAAGGCAGATGACATCGGTGTTATCCATTGCTGTCACCCTCTGCCTTTGGCTTTTCGGGAGTGAACAGATAGTACAGCACCAGCAGTATGGCACCTATGACCACACATATATCCGCCACATTGAATATGAAGCTGAAGGGGAACAGATTGAGGAAATCCGTCACCTGATGCAGGAACACACGGTCGATGAGGTTGCCTATGCCTCCCCCGATGACCATGGCATAGCACACGGTCATAAAGGGCTTTTTCTCCTTCTGGAGGTGATAGTACACCGTTATCCCTATGAGTGCCACGGCAGTCACTACGGCAAGAGCCACGGTCTGCCCGGAAAAGCTGGAGAAGGCAGCACCTGTGTTGTGGTGCAGGGACAGGTAGAATATATCCCTGTCACCTATGGTGATGATGCGTTTTATCTCCCCCGGGGCGATGTTTGCCTCCGCCGCCGCCTTGGTCAGTCTGTCAGCGGCTATGAACACCGCCGTCAATATCCAGAAAAGTATTATCACTTGTCAAGCTGTTCTGCACAGCGTCTGCACAGTGTGGGGTATACTGCATTGGAGCCCACATAGTCGGAATACTTCCAGCAGCGCTCGCACTTTGCGCCCTCTGCCCTGAGCACGGTGACGGAAAGTCCCGCAAGAGTTTCGTCCTCGCACTTGAAGTCCCCTGCATCGTCGTTTTCCACAGCCACCTGTGAAACGATGAGTATGTCCGCAAGCTCCTCCTGCACGGCGGAAAGCCTGTCAAAGAGAGCCTTGTCTGCGGTATGGAGCACCACCTTTGCTTCAAGGGACGCACCGATGAACTTTTCAGCACGCTTTATCTCCAGTGCCTTTGCCGCACCGGAGCGCACTGCTGCCAGCATATCCCACTTTGCGGTGAATGCCTCGTCAGCGGCTATATCCACTTTGTCGGGGCTGTCGTTGAGGAATACGCTCTCTGCATTGTCCCCCTCGGTCTTGGGCACATATGACCATATCTCCTCAGCTGTGAAGGAGAGTATGGGGGCAAGCATCCTTGCAAGGCCTGAGAGTATGATATACATTGCTGTCTGGGCGCTGCGGCGCTCTGTGGACTTCTCCCCTGCGCAGTACAGCCTGTCCTTGATGATGTCAAGGTAGAAGTTGGACATATCCACTACGCAGAAATTGTGTATGGCATGGACTGCCATGTGGAAGTCATAGGCATCATAGCCTGCATTTACCCTGTCGATAAGGGAATTGAACCTTATGAGCGCCCATCTGTCTATCTCGGGGAGAGCGGACAGGGGAACCATATCAGTATTCGGGTCAAAGCCGCCCTTGTTGCTGATATTGCCCAGTATGAAGCGTGCGGTGTTGCGGATCTTCTTGTAGGTCTCCGCCAGCTGCTTTAATATATCCTTTGATATGCGTATATCGGAATGATAGTCGGAGGAGGCTGCCCACAGGCGCAGTATGTCAGCGCCGTTGGTGCTTATGACCTCATCCGGGGCGATACCGTTGCCAAGGGACTTGTGCATCGCACGCCCTTCGCCGTCTACCACCCAGCCGTGGGTGCATACAGCCTTGTAGGGGCTGCCCTCGCCGATGGCGGCAGCGGTGAGGAGTGAGGACTGGAACCACCCTCTGTACTGATCCGCACCCTCCAGGTACAGATCCACAGGGAGGTCAAAGCCCCTTTCCTTCATAACGGCGGTATGAGTAACACCGGAATCGAACCACACGTCGAATATGTCGTTCTCTCTCTCAAATTCGGTGCAGCCGCACTCGCACTTCGCACCTGCGGGGAGCACGTCCTTTATGTCGTGGATATACCAGGCATCGGAGCCCTCCCTGCGGAAGAGAGCAGAAACGTTTGCTATCATCTCATCATTTACAAAGGGCTTGCGGCACTTCTTGCAGTATGCCACGGGTATGGGCACGCCCCATGTTCTCTGGCGGGATATGCACCAGTCGGAACGGTCGTTTATCATGTTGCTGATGCGCCCCTCGCCCCATTCGGGTATCCATTCCACGCTCTGGACTGCCTTTATGGCATCCTCCCTGAATGCCTTTACCGAGCAGAACCACTGCTCCGTTGCACGGAAGAGGACAGGGTTCTTGCATCTCCAGCAGTGGGGATACTGGTGCTCTATCTTCTCAATGGCAAACAGTGCGCCGCTTGCCTCTAAGTCCTTGCCGATAGCCTTGTTTGCCGCATCGGTGGTGAGGCCCTCATACTTGCCTGCCTCGGCTGTCAGTATGCCCTTTGAGTCAACAGGCACGGTTATGCCTATCTCGGGGTACTTTCTGCACACCTCAAAGTCATCCACACCAAAGCCGGGGGCGGTGTGTACGCAGCCCGTGCCGCTCTCAAGTGTTACGTGGTCGCCCACGATGACCATGGAATCCCTTTCCATAAAGGGGTGGCGTGTTACCATGTATTCAAGGTCGGAGCCCTTGAAGGAGCCGCTCATGGTATATTCGGAGATACCCTTTGCCTTCATGACTGTATCAGCCAGATCCCTTGCCATGACATACTTTTCGCCCGCAGCCTCAACTACGGTGTACTCATAGGAGGGGCCTACGCATATGGCAAGGTTGCCGGGGAGCGTCCATGTGGTGGTGGTCCAGATGACAAAGTACAGGTCATCAAGGGATATGCCCTGTGAGGTGAACACACCCTTGTCATCAGTCACCTTGAACTTTACGAATATGGAGTAGCAGGGATCGTTTGCATACTCTATCTCTGCCTCTGCCAGTGCTGTCTGACAGTCGGGGCACCAGTACACGGGCTTTAATCCCTTGTAGATGTAGCCCTTTTTGTACATATCCCCGAATATCTCCACCTGTCTTGCCTCAAACTCGGGGCGCAGGGTGAGATAGGGGTCGGCAAAGTCGCCTATTACGCCTAAGCGCTTGAATTCAGCCTTCTGCCTCTCCACCTGTGTCAGGGCATAGTCATGGCACTTGCGGCGAAGCTCCACACGCTCCACGCTGTCCTTCTTGGCACCCATGTCCTTGAGCACCCTCAGCTCGATGGGCATACCGTGTGTATCCCAGCCGGGGATATAGGGGCTGTAATACCCGGACATACTCTTGCGCTTAACGATGATGTCCTTGAGCACCTTGTTGAGGGCGGTGCCCATGTGGATGTCCCCGTTTGCATAGGGAGGGCCGTCATGGAGCACGAAGGAGGGCTTGCCCTCGTTCCTTCTGCTCATTTTGCCGTAAAGATCCTGCTCATCCCATTTCTGAAGCATTCCCGGCTCTTTCTGGGTGAGATTGCCCCTCATGGAAAACCCTGTTTCGGGGAGATTGAGGGTAGCATTAAAATCCTGTGCCATAATATTTCTCCTGTAAGTTGATTTACTGATGGGTAACGTACAGCGGCATCATGCCACAATCAGCAATCAGCAATCAGCGTGTGCTGATTGCTGATAGTCTTCTGTCCTGTTTGCCAAGGAGCCGCTCTGCACCTGCAAGGGAGCATCAGCGGAGCTCCTGTTTGCTTCGCTTACTTGATGGTGTCCATCACTATGGTCTTTTCAAAGCTGTCGGGAGCGGTGTCTTCCTCTATCTCCTCGAAGATCTCTTCCTCTTCTTCGATCTCCTCGTCCTCATCTTCCTCGTCGCCGTCGTCATCGGGCAGATCCTGCAGCAGGCTTATCTGATCCCTGTACATTTCAAGTATCTTGTGCTTGAAGTCGCCAACAGCCTTCTGCATCTGTGCCAGGCGCTCCTCTTCCTTCTTTATGCTCTCCTCTGTGGGGCCCAGGAGGTCATCTGCCTTTGCCCTTGCCTCAGCCAGTATCTCCTCAGCCTTTGCATTGGCATCAGCAAGTATCTGCTGTTTTTCGGTATGGGCGCCTATCATAGCGTCCTTGATGGCATCCTCCCTGGACTTGTAGTCACGCACTGCATCCACAAGCCTGCCCATCTTGCGCTCGGTCTCCTCGACTTCCTTCTCCATGTCACGGTACTTTTCCTCAAAGGCCTCCAGAGTGTCGGCAGCCTCCTTGAGATAATCCTCCACCGCCTGGGGATCAAAGCCGTTCTTCACCATTTCAAAGCTCTTTGTACGTATATCCTTGGATGTAAGCATAAAAGGCACCCCTTTACATCGGTCTGCACAGTGTCAAAGGGCACAGAAAGCCCCCACTGCCTGCCGTCATATATATTTCTTTATCAGTATCCTTGTCCTGTCCTTTTTGGTCGTGCCGCCCACTTCCGACAGCACGAACCGTCCGTGCCCACGCACAGAGATCACAGCCCCCTGATGCACCTGGGCGGATGTACTGCCCGTATCCCTGTGGTCAAGGCGCACATACCCCTGGGTGATAAGAGAAGATGCCTTCTCCCTGGAAGTCCTTGCGCACACTGCCACGATGCAGTCAAGGCGCAGTGATGCCACGGTTGCGGGGATATCCTCGAAGCGGTCGGTGCGGTGTATCTCATCATCCGGGGCAAGCTCCCGGACAGATACACCTGTCCTGCCTATCTTTGCCATATCCAGCACCAGCGGCAGCGCCTGTGCCAGCACAAAGACGCACACTCCCCCCGTGACATGGAATATATCCCCGATAAGGTCACGCTCTATGCCGAGGGACATAAGGGCACCCAGATAATCCCTGTGGGTAAGGTCATCTATGCCCCGCCCGGAGAAAAGCGCTCCCCTGACAGGGTACATATCCCGGGTAAGCTCATAGTCCCCGGAAAATCCGGCAACGGTGCGCATAGCGCCCTCGTAGCCGCCGCAGAACCGTGCAGAGGGAAAGGCATCATGTATGACCGCCGCCTGCTCCTCCGTCAGGAACGAGGTAAAGCCCGGCCGTCCTGTCTTATCGGCAATGCGCTCCAGATCCGCAGCATGGGATAAAAGGATCTTGTCCTCGTTCACGGTGTTACAGGAGCACCCCGTTGGACTCTAACTGCTCTGACAGCTCATCTCCCTGAAATCCCACATTGTAGGGGGTGATGATGAAGGTGTTGTTGGCAACGGGCTTTATGGAGCCGCCGTTTGCATAGGCAACGCCCCCCAGAAAGTCGATTATCCTTCTGGTGATGTCGGGTGTGGTAGCCTCAAGGTTGAGCACAACAGTCTTCTTGTTGTTGAGGTGATTTGCGATCTCCTTGGCATCAGAGAACTTTTCAGGCTTTACAAGGATCACCTGCAGCTGGGCAGTGACCTGTATGTTCACCTTCTCATCCTTCTGCACCGCATTGGGAGGATAGTTCTCATTCGGGTTGGTAGGGGGATACTCCTCGTTGTCGTAGTCCTCATCCCCGCCAAAGCCAATGGCAGTTTTGATGCTGTCAATAAAGCTCATGTTCAGTTTCTCCTTTACACAAATTTACTGTATTATGAATCGGTGCGACATCTTTCCATGATCGCAGCCGCTTTGTTGACTTAGATATTATAATTTCTTGCACCGAATATCGCTGACCCTATCCGCACAAGGGTGGAGCCATACTCCACTGCAAGGGTATAGTCTGCGGACATTCCCATTGACAGGGTGTCAAGGGAGTATCTCCCTTTAAACTCCTCGTACAGCCCACGGGTGATATCAAAGTACCTCTCGCTCTCACCCGGAGGGGGTATGACCATAAGCCCCCGCACTCTGATACCCTCTGTCTGCGACATTACAGCAAGTGCATCCCCGACAGCGCTGCGGTCAAAGCCGCTCTTGCTCTCTTCGGCACCTACGTTCACCTCGCACAGCACATCCATCACCTTGCCGTGAAGAAGAGCTTTCTCACCTATCTGCGCCGCAAGGGACAGGCTGTCCACAGACTGTATCATAGCCACGTCATCAATTATATACTTTATCTTGTTGCTCTGGAGGCGGCCTATCATATGCACCTCCGCCCCGGGGGAATATGCATCCTTCTTGGAAAGGTATTCCTGCACCCTGTTCTCACCCAGAAGAGTGAGCCCGCAGGAAACAGCCTCGTTGACCCGCTCAGGGGGTACAGTCTTTGTCACCGCCATTATCCGGATGGTGTCCCCCTCTCTTGAGGAGCGCACCTTGGCTTCTTCTATATCAGAACGGATCCGCCTGATGTTCTCTGCTATGTCTGTCATCCGTCCTGTTCATCCCCCTGTGTCTGAGCTGCATTGGTATAGTATTCTATCGGATATTCATCGTCCTCGTTGGGGCGTATCTCCTCATCGCTGTTTGCCATGTACGCCGCAGTGTCAACGCCCTCGATGATGATATTGTCGTATACACATACATAGTTCTCATCCGATGTGAGCTTGGAGAGAAGATATTCGTCACACTCGTATATAGGCTCCACCTTTTTGAAAAGTACTCTCTTGCCCCACAGGACATAGCAGCCCTTTTCGTTGTTTTTGTTGAAGCGGAGCGCCTCCCTGGGAACACGTATCCCCTCAAAGTCATGGAGGGTCATGCGGATATTGTCGCAGCGCATACCCACAAGGGAATAGGTCATTTCCTCGCAGCGCAGTATCACTACTGCGTGCTCCGGATCCTCCGTATCATCAAGGCGCTCTATGGTGGCTGTGACCTCATCGGAGACACTGGCAAAGCTGAGCTTTACCGTATCCCCCGCATTGAACACATTTGCGGAATTATCTATGATGCCCGCTATCTTCCAGTTATAGCCCTTGATGAGCCTGCCCACATCGCTTTTCGGACGGGCAGCCGCATCATCAGCTTTGTCTATATATTCCTCTATCTGCTCCCGGGTGAGCTCATCTGTCCTGTCGTAGCGCAGCTTGCTCTCAAAGCCGTCGGTAAAGCTGACAAAATACCCGGAGTCCGGAGATGTCACCGTATCCTTGTAGCCCGTGCGTGCCGTGCGCATCTGCGCCGCCTGTGCGGAAAGGGCAGCTATGCGTTCATCGTAGTTCTCCTCCTGCCCCACGCTTATCTGATATATGCACATCAGGCGGAAAAGATTGTCCCTGTGGGATCTCAGGTCGGATATATCGTTCTTTGCAAGCAGCGAGGATACGCTCTGATATTCCTCGTTTATGAGGGATGCGATGAAATCCGGCTGAGCCGTGAGCACAGTGCCCGGGTTCTGGGCGCTCTTCAGCAGCTCCACCTCGTCCTCAAGGGCTTTGATATCAAGATTTCTTTCAATATCCGACTCACTGTTGTACACATATGCCACAACGGATCCGCTTGCCACCTTGCCCCCGTCCCCTACGGTGTAGGAAAGGGCGCCCGTGTAGTTCTTCCTTATGACCTCCTCGCTGCGGACGTACAGCCCCTTGAAGCTGACGGTATCCGCTGAGGAAAAGGTCTGCGCCGTTTCGGTGGTGTATTCGTCATGGGCGGCATTGTATGCCTGATACGAGACCTCAAGCAGTATGAACAGCACCAGTATGGCAGTGAGTATGCCAAACAGCCCCCTGTTCATGTGCTCTCGCTGCGGCTTTCCTCAGAATCAAGTATGGACAGCGGCCTTGCAGGCACTATGGTGGATATGGCGTGCTTGAACACCAGCTCCTGCTTGCCGTCTGCATCTATGATGACAGTATAGCTGTCAAAGCCCTTTACTATCCCCTTGAACTGAAAGCCATTGGTGAGGATACAGGTTATAGGCACCTTTTCCTTGCGTGCCTGATTCAAAAACACATCCTGCAGATTCAGAGTCTTGTTCGTTGCCATCGCCTTTGCGCCCCTTTTGTTTAAAGCACGGCCTTTACAGCCTATCTCTTTGTGTGCATCCGTATGCGCCTGATTACACTATCACATACTAAACAGAACTATTATATCATGTTTTTTTGAACATTTCCACTATGTTCATACAATTTTTAACAATTTCGTCAAAATGTTCATAATTATCGAAGGAAATCCGCTGAATCCGTACATCTCGCCTAAACCAGGTAAGCTGCCGCTTGGCATAGTGGCGTGTGGCAAGCTTGATATTGTCCGAACACTCCTCAAGGGAAGCCTCTCCCCTTATATACGGGATAAGCTCCTTGTACCCTATGGCATTGAAAGCGGTGCAGGTATCGTATTTTTCGTATACTTTCCTTGCCTCCTCCGGAGCACCTGCCGCCATCATCTCATCCACCCTGCGGTCTATGCGGTCATACAGCACTGCCCTGTCCGGGAAAAGGCCTATCAACAGCGGCTCGTATGCCGTGCCCTTTTCACGGCTCTTTATCTTGTTCTCCTCTACCGTCGCCCCGGTGAGGAGATTTATCTCTATCGCCCTTATGACACGTATGAGATTGTTTGGATGTATGCTGTCCGCCGCCTTGGGGTCAAGGGCACAAAGCCTTTGGTGCATATGCTCCTTTCCCTTTGTCCGTGCCTCCTCCTCAAGCTGTGAGCGCAGGGCGCTGTCAGCGATCCCGCTCTCAAAATCTATGCCGTCCACAAGGGAATCAATGTAAAGCCCCGTTCCGCCGGCTATGACAGGCAGCTTTCCTCTGGCGTGTATGCCCTCTATGCACTCCCCTGCCATTTTCACATACTCCGCCACGGAAAAGCCCTTGTCCGGAGGGAGGAAGTCTATCATATGGTGGGGTATGCCCTGCATCTCCTCTGCTGTGGGCTTGGCGGTAAGGATATCAAGCTCCTTGTATATCTGCATGGAATCCGCAGATACCACCTCTCCCCCGAAGGCCTTTGCCACCTCCACGGCAAGCTTTGTCTTACCCGATGCGGTAGGGCCGCATATAACTATGACCTTTATCATTACCACCCCCGTGTGCGGTCAGCCGCACCTGTCATACGATGCGCTTGAACTGCTTCTCCAGATCCGTCTTGGAGAGGGAGAACATTATAGGTCTTCCGTGGGGGCAGTACTTTATGCGCTCATCCGAAAGCACCTCACGGAAAAGCCCCTCCAGCTCCTGCATGGTGTTGTCGTCGTTCTGCTTTATGGCGCCCTTGCACGCCATGGAGTGATACATCTCGTCCAGTATCTCCGGCAGAGGATCGTGACGGTGGACGGCAAAATTCTCCGCAAGCTCCGTCACAAGAGCCTGGGCATCCTTTTCATCCAGCATGGAGGGTATGCCCAGTATCTGCACAAAGGGCGCCGTATCCTCCTTTATGGAAAACCCCAGGTCATCGCAGACCTTTAAATTCTTTACCAGCGCCTCGTATTCCTCATAGTCAAGGCGCAGCCTTACAGGCACTGCAAGCATCTGTGCGGTAAGATGCTCCCGCCCGGTGCGCAGCCTTTCAAAGCGAATGCGCTCATGGGCGGCGTGCTTGTCTATAATGAGCACCTCTCCGTCGGACTCGGCTATGACATAGGTCTTGAACACCTCTCCCACAAGCCGCAGATCCCGCTCCCTGCGCTCATCCGACTGCCTTTCCCCCTCCCGTGAGGAGGGCACGGTATGCTGCTCAAAGGAATTGCCGTCTATGTACTTGAATTCTCTTTCAGGCGGCGCTTCAAGGCTGTCAAGGGAGCCCTGCTCCCCCTTTGTGCTCACCGTGTGCTCCGAGATAAGTGCCCTTTCCTTTTCCCGGCGAGACTCAGCGGGTGTCTCCTCAGGGGCAGGGGTGCTCCAGCTTGCCTCCGCCTGTGATACCGCCGCATCTATGTCTGCTGATATGTCCCTCCTGGGGATGAAATCCTCCGGAACGCCCTCCACACGCACCTCATGGTGTACCGCCTGTGTGGCTTTAATGCGGTTTATCTCCCCCTTGCGGGCGGTCATGTCCTGCTCTGTGACACTTACGGGGATGGCCTTCGGAGCTGCCGCCTTCAAGGGCGGGCGGGAGGCGTCCTCCATGCGCAGCTGTGTGCCCTCCTCATTCTTGAAGGGGGAGGGGCGGTAATCCCGCTCTGTGGGCTTGTGCTCGGGCAGCTTCATCTCATGGGTGCGCTGCTCCCCCAGAATGGCGTTTCTCACCGCAAAGTATACCGTGTCATAGACCGCCTTCTCATCCCAAAAACGCACCTCCGTCTTGGCAGGATGCACATTCACGTCCAACCTCTGGGGATCCATATCCAGAAACAGCACACAGGCGGGGAACTTCCCCTCCATGATGGTATTGCGGTATGCCTCCTCCAGGGCGCTCATGCAGGTGATGGAGCGCACATAGCGCCCGTTTACGAAAAAGTGCTGCATACTGCGGTTCTTCCGCCCCCATACAGGGCGCACGGTAAAGCCGTGTATGCCTATGCCCCCGAGGGAATAGTCCACAGGCATCTGGGAGGCGGCAAATTCCTTGCCGAATACGGAATACACCGCAGAATACAGCCTGTTGTCCCCGGGGGTGAATATCTCCTGCTTGTTGTCCCTGATAAGGCGGAAGGAGATCTCCGGGTGGGACACGGCTATCTTGGTCATGATCCCTGTAATGGCGGAGCCCTCGTACTGATCCTTTTTCAGGAATTTAAGGCGGGCTGGCACATTGTAGAATATATCCCGCACGATGATGGTAGTGCCATCGGGGCAGCCGCTGCGTTCACGGAGCTTCTCCACAGCCCCCTCTATGACATAGTGGGTGCCCAGCTCATCCTCACGCTGCTTGGTAAGCACCTCCACCTTTGCGACGGCGCAAACGGATGCCAGCGCCTCTCCCCTGAATCCCAGGGTCATTATCTTGTTCAGGTCGTCCCTTACGGACACCTTGCTTGTGGCATGGCGCAGAAAGGCAGTGGGCACATCCTCATATGCCATCCCGCAGCCGTTGTCGGTTATGCGCAGATAGGATATGCCCCCCCGCTTTATCTCAACGGTGATGACCGTAGCCCCGCTGTCTATTGAGTTTTCTATCAGCTCCTTCACCACGCTGGAGGGACGCTCTATGACCTCTCCTGCAGCGATGAGCTCTGATACCGACTTATCTAATACATGGACCTTCATATTTTTCCCTGTCTGCGAATGCAGTTGTGCGGAGGATCCGGCAGCTTGCATTCCAACTGTCCACTTTCATCACAAAGCAACGCAAGGAAAGCGAACAAAGAGGATGTCAGGCACCCCAGCCCCCGTCAGAACGTTTCATTCTGCATCCTAATCTACTATTTAAGCTCTACTATCGTGACTCCGTCCTCGCCCTCGCCGTAAACGCCGCTGCGGAAGGACTTGACAGATGGGTGGGTGCGCAGATGCCGCTGTATGCCCTGCCTGAGAAGGCCTGTGCCCTTGCCGTGGATTATGGTCACTATCCCCGCATTTATGAGCACCGCATTGTCTATGAAGCTGTCTACCTCGTGGATGCCCTCATCCACAGCGCAGCCCCGTATATCCACCTCCAGGGAGCTGCTGCGCTGTGCGGCTCCTGCCACACCCGCACGCCCTGCCCTGGGGCTTTTCTTCTTTTCCTTTGCCTGTGTCTCCTCTGACAGCCGCAGCTTTGATACATTCACCTTGGCTCTCATGGCGCCTATCTGCACCATAACATTGCCGGAGGCATCCGGGTCGGCTGCAAGCACCCCTGCCTTGCCGGTGTCCGCCAGCTTCACCCTGTCCCCCTTCCTGAAGGGTCTGGGAGGGGTGTATTCCTCCCCGTGCCCCACTATGGGGTTGGCAGTTTCGTACATACGGTCAAGAGCCTGTCTTGTACGGGTCTTGCCCTCCGCCATAAGGCGCTCTGCTTCCTCACGGGTCTTGGCTTTCTTCATCTCCCGCAGCTCTTCAAGCAGCTTGTCCGACTCTATGCGGCAATTTTCTATTATGCGCATGGATTCGGTGCGTGCCTTTTCAAGCTGTGCATCACGGCTGGCTTCGATAGCGGACAGCTTCTTCTCGTAGTCCTCCACAAGCTGCGCCTGCTGCGCCTTTAAGCGGGAAAGCTCCTCTGTCTGCACATCGAGCCGCCTGCGGGCATCATCAAGCTGCTCCACAGCCCGCTCAAAGCGTGTGTCGTTCTCGTTTATAAGCTCCTTCGCCCTTGCTATGACCCCCTTGTCCATGCCAAGGCGCTCCGAAATGGTGAAGGCGTTGGATTTGCCCGGTGCGCCTGTTATCAGGCGGTAGGTGGGCTGCATGGTCACAGTGTCGAACTCACAGCTTGCATTCTCCACCCGCTCATGCTCCAGGGCAAAAACTTTAAGCTCCTGGTAATGAGTGGTAAGTATGGCGATGCTGCCCATTTCAATGAGCTTTTCCGTCACCGCCGTGGCAAGAGCCGCACCCTCCACAGGGTCTGTGCCGCCCCCCAGCTCATCAAGGAGCACAAGGGTGTCAGGTCCCGCCTTGCCCAGTATCTCCACGATATTGGACATATGGGAGGAGAATGTGGAGAGGTTCATCTCTATGCTCTGCATATCCCCGATGTCTGCCAGTATCTCACGGCACAGGGGCACCGAGGAGCCGTCCGCAGCGGGTATCATAAGCCCGCAGGCTGCCATGGCGGTCAGCAGCCCCGCCGTTTTCAGGGATACGGTCTTGCCGCCTGTGTTGGGGCCTGTGATTATCATGACCTGCCTGTCGCCCCCGAGGGATATGTCCACAGGCACCGCTGTCTTCGGGTCAAGGAGAGGGTGACGGGCTCTTTTAAGCTCCAGCACGCCCTGCGTCAGGGCGGGGACAGATGCCTTCATCCGTGCCCCCAGCTCTGCCTTGCAGAAGTGGAAAAGCAGCTCCGCCACCGTGGAAAAGTCCCGTTCCATGGCATCGGCGACACTTGCCACATCCGCGGACAGGGCGGCTATTATCCGCTCTATCTCTGCCCTTTCCATGCCCTCCAGCACGCGTATCTCGTTGTTTGCCTCCACTACGTCCTCAGGCTCGATAAACAGGGTGTTCCCGGAGGCGGATGCCGCATGGACTATGCCCCTGACGCTCCCCTTGGAATCAGCCTTAACAGGTATTACAAAGCGGCCGTCACGCTGGGTCACGATGGTATCCGTCAGGTGCTTTTGCACCTCGGAGTTTTTGAGCATCTTATCAAGGCTCTCACGTATGCGCCGCCCCTGCTTTGCTATCTGCTGACGTATGCGGGCAAGCTCATCCGAGGCGGTGTCGGCGATCTCGTCCTCGCTGAGTATGGCATTTCTTATCCTGTCTTCCAGCCACTTCTGGGGTGAGAGAGAGTAGAAAAGCTCATCAAGGAGGTTGTTCTCGGTCTGGGCATCAGTGCGGTAGTCGTACACCGCTCCTGTCTGCCGCAGCATGAGCGCCACATCCAGAAGCTCCGCCGGGGTAAGGGAGGAGCCGGACTTTGCCCTGTCCAGCAGCCCCCTTATGTCCTTGAATTTGTAGGAAGGGAGCATACCGCACTTTATCAGCAGGTCAAAGGCGGCAGAGGTCTGTGCCAGCCGCCTTTGCGCCGTATCCCTGTCCTGTGCGGGCAGAAGCCCCCTTATCATAGCCTTGGTTTCATCATTTTCGGCTATGCCGGAGAGCCTTTCAAGTATTTTATCAAGCTCTAAAGTCTTATAATATTTATTCATAACAAACCTTAAGAAGTCAGAGATCAGCGTTACAGCAGCAAAAGCAAAAGGTTTTGACCCTCTGCTGCTGCAAAAGCAGCCAAAGAGGATAATAGCAGCCAACTCTCTGCAAGCCCTTCTTGCCTCCTGCCTCTTGCTTCTTGCCTCTAATTAGCGGAGGAGCAAGGAAGCCCATTCCTCACTCCTCACTCTTACGCTGTTCAAATCGTTTACCGTGTCTCTACTCCTGATCATCCACATAGGTTATCTGGGAGTAGTCCTCATCCCCACGCAGGGAGCTGAGATCTATGGCGCTCACGTCCACACCGCCTATGTCGCCGTATACTATGTCAGTGCGGCGGATGTTCTTGTCGGGGAGCTCATCCACTTCCTCCTCCACCGTGGCGGTAAGTGCCACCCCGCCCAGAGTGTCGGCGTGCTCCTCCGGCCTTTCCCTCAGACCTGTCACCTCCGGCACCTCAAGGCTCTCGGTAACGGCAGCCTTTCTCCCCATGTTGCGGAAAAAGTCATCGGCGGTGCGGGCTCTGCCGGTGTCGATGCGCTCCTCCTTGGGGATTACCGTGGTATCTATGGTATCGCTGGATATGCCCTTGACGTTCCCGAGCCCGGGAGTTACCTCAAGAGTCTTGTCCGCAAGGCCGTCGGTGCTGACCTCTACAGCATTCTTTATGGTGCTGCCGGGAGGCTCAAGGGGACGTTCCCGCAGACCCGTGATCTCCGGGAGATCTATCATCTGCAGGTCGGTAGGCTTTTTGGGCTTCCTCCCCATGTCCTTGAAAAAGTCGTCCGCATCCACCACGGGCACGGACTTTTTAGGCGCAGCGGGGGCAGGAGCGGGTTTTTTCTTTCCAAAAAAGGGCAATGCCATATCAATACACCACCATACCAATTAGTAAGTCAGAAATATGCTCTTTAAGTATAACATACATCCCCGGAATTTGCAACTGTTTTTTTGTAAAGTTTTGAAACCCGTCCCACAGCCCCCAAATCTAAAAATTAGATGAAACCGCAGAAAAACACTTGAAAATTTAAGGGCTATGTAGTATAATTACATAGACATCTTCACTCAAGGAGGGATTTTCAAATGAATGAAATGGATATGAGAAAGGCATACGACCCCCGCAAGCTTTTCAAAGCCAGCGTACCTGTATTTGTGGCGCTGTTCCTGTTTCTGGCATCAGCCGCCTATATCATTTTCAGAATGGTGAGCAACTACACCTACAACGAGCGCTGGAAGGACTACGACGACTGCGGCGTATAAAGGACAGATATGATAATATACAATGTTACGGTGTGCCCTGTGTCCCGTAAGCCCTTTTACGGATATGTGCGCATACAGGACGGCAAGATTGCCGAGGTCTCACAGGGCGACCCTGTGCAGCCCGATGACGAGATGACAGACGGCTGCGGAGGCTTCCTCTACCCCGGCTTTATCGACATACACACCCACATGGGCTTTATCGGGGACGGTGCCTCCGAGGAGGGCATCGACGTAAACGAGGGCAGCGACCCTGTCACCCCGGGACTGCGTGCCATAGACGGCATAAACTACTATGACGGCTATTTCAGGGATGCGGTGGCAAGCGGTGTCACCTCAGTGGTCACAGGCCATGGCTCCCTCAATGTCATTGCAGGCTCCATGATAGCCGTAAAGACAGGGGCGGCAAATCTTGAGGATGCCTATATGGGCACTGTGGGCATGAAATTCGCCTTCGGCGAGAACCCAAAAAGCTATGCCGACCGTGATGAAGCGCCCCAGACCCGTTCGGGCATTGCAGCCCTCATACGGGAGACACTTTACAAGGCACGCCAGTACATGGAGCGCAAGAATTCGGCTGAAAGCCCCTCGGATGCCCCGGACTTCGATCTGGGCTACGAAGCACTCATACCTCTGCTGGAGGGGAAGATAAAGGCGCATATGCACTGTCACAGGGCTGATGACATACTCACCGCCCTGCGCATATGCGAGGAATTCTCCCTCAAGCCCCTGCTGATACACTGCACCGAGGGGTACAAGATAGCGGATATCCTTGCGAAAAAGAATGCCGCCGCCGTGGCAGGCCCTATCATCTGCGACAGGGGCAAGCCCGAAATGGCACACGCATACCTTGGCAATGCCGCTGTGCTTTCCAAGGCGGGGGTGCCTGTGGCAATATGCACCGATCACCCGGAGGTCAGCATAAACTTTCTCCTGAACAGTGTGGCATGGTGCGTAAAGTACGGTCTTCCCCGGGAGGATGCCATAAGGGCAGTCACTCTCACTGCAGCGGAGCTTGCAGGGATCGATGACCGCACAGGCAGCATAGACGTGGGCAAGGATGCGGATCTGGTGCTTTTAAACGGCGATCCCCTCGATATAATGACCGATGTGGTCATGACCATAGTTGACGGCAGGATAGTGTACAGAGCCGGCTCAGGAAAAGGAGCATGACATGATAACAGTAAAAAGCATAAAAAAGGAATACAGCAAGTGGGACTGGCAGGCAGGAAAGCACGTCCCCTTTACCGAAGAGATGACCATGTTCACCCTCACCACCCCCGGCAGCACCTATGCCATAGCTGCCCTTGAAAGCGGCTACCTGTGCCATGTGTGGTACGGCAGGCGCACGGATGATGAGGATCTGTCCTACCTGCTGCGACTGGGTGAGAACCCCTACACCCCCAAGGTAAATCAGCGTGACATGGGCACCTTTATGGACACCACCCCCTTTGAATACCCTGTATTCGGCACAGGAGACTACCGTGAGAGCGCTGTGCGCATATGCGACAAGAACGGCGGCACCTCCGTGGATCTGCGCTACAAGGGCTATGACATCACAGATGAAAAGCCCGCCCTTGAACAGAAGCTGGAGGACTGCACCGTAACACTGCCCTCCACCTTTGCCGACAAGGGAAAGTCACAGACATTGCGCATATACCTTGCAGATGCCCACACAGGCGTAGAAGCGGAGCTCAGGTACACCGTGTTTGAAGGCTCCGATGCCATTGCCCGCAGTGCAGTCATCACCAACAGGGGCGATGCGGATGTGGATATACTCCGTGCCATGTCCGCTGCCATGGACTTTGACAGTGCAGAGTACGACTGGCACACCTTCAACGGCTCATGGGCAAGGGAACGCATACTTGAACGCAGCCCCCTCCACCACGGCAAGCAGAGCGTTGACAGCATAAAGGGGGAAAGCTCCCACCAGTCAAACCCCTTTGTCATGCTCACATCCCACAATGCAGACGAGCGCACAGGTGAAGCCTACGGCTTCCTGCTGGTATACTCCGGCAACTTTACCGCCACGGCAGAGGTGACACAGCACAAGCGCACCCGCTTTGTCATGGGCATAAACGACATGGACTTTTCATGGAGGCTTGCCCCCGGCGCCGCCTTTGCAGTGCCCGAAGCCCTCATGGTATACTCTGACAGGGGCATAGGGCAGATGTCCCGCACCTTCCACGATGTCATAAGAGAGCACATCATCAGGGGCGAATACAAGGACAAGCCCCGCCCCGTACTCATAAACAACTGGGAAGCCACCTACTTCAACTTTGACACCGAAAAGCTGGTGAGCATCGCCGAGCAGGCATCAAAGCTGGGGATAGAGATGCTGGTCATGGATGACGGATGGTTCGGCCACCGGAGTTCCGACAACTCCTCCCTTGGGGACTGGTATGTGAACGAGGACAAGATAAAGGGCGGCCTCAAGGCACTTGTAGAGCGTGTCAACGCCCTGGGGATGAAGTTCGGCATATGGTTCGAGCCTGAGATGATCTCCCCGGACAGCGACCTGTACCGTGCCCATCCCGACTGGGCGATACAGACACCGGGGATGCCCCTTACACAGTCAAGGGAGCAGTATGTGCTGGACTACAGCCGCAAGGAAGTGCGTGACTGCATATATAGCCAGATGAGAGCCATACTTGACAATGCCAATATCGAATATATCAAGTGGGATATGAACAGGCAACTTACGGAGGTATGCTCCTCAAAGCTGCCCGCAGACAGGCAGAGAGAGCTGTGGCACCGCTATGTGCTGGGTGTGTACGATCTTCAGGACAGGCTCACAAGGGATTATCCCCATATACTCCTTGAAAACTGCTCCGGGGGCGGCGCCCGCTTTGATGCAGGTATGCTGTACTACTCCCCCCAGATCTGGTGTTCCGACGACACCGATGCCATTGAGCGCCTGAAGATACAGGCGGGCACATCCATGTGCTATCCCGCCTCTGCAATGGGCGCCCACGTTTCGGACTGCCCCAACCACACCGTAGGCCGCACCACACCCTTTGCAACCCGGGGCGATGTGGCTCTTGTGGGCACCTTCGGCTATGAGCTGGATGTTACCCGCATCCCGGAGGAGGACAGGAACGCCATCCCCGCACAGATAGAGAAGTTCAAGAAATTCAATCCCATCGTGCGCACAGGGGATCTCTACCGCCTTTGGGACATATTTGCGGACAACACCTTTGATGCGTGGATGTTCGTATCAAAGGACAAGGGGGAAGCCATATTCACAGCCGTACAGGTGCTGGGCAGACCCAACTGCCATTCAAGGCTGGTGCGCCTTGACGGCCTTGATCCCGCAGCCCGCTACACAAACGATCTCAACAGCGAGGTGCACACAGGAGCCGCCCTTATGAACTGCGGATTCATCGTGGATCTTCAGGGGGATTTCAGGTCGCAGACCGTGCATTTTGTCAAGGCAGAATAAACCGCATACATCTCCTCACGGTTCGCCGTGGGGAGATGTTTTGTTCACAGACCCGCTGTCACAGCCGTTTTTTCGGATAATTTCCAAATTTGCTTGACATTAGGTGGGAAATAGGTTATAATAGTTATGCGTTAATATTAGAGCAAGGGTTTGCAGGATAGGGAGATACATCTTTCATTCTGCCTTCCCCTGCGTGCTAAAATATATGATAAGGAGTATGTATCATGAGTAAAATGCTTAACAAGCCCCTCACTAAGAATCCTTACGTTCTCAAGTGGGTAGAGGAGCAGATCGAGCTCACCAAGCCTGACTACGTAATGTGGATCGACGGCTCCCAGGCACAGATCGACCAGCTCACAGACGAGGTTTGTTCCCTTCCCGAGGGCAACAACGACAAGATGTACAGGCTCAACCCCGTAAAGCTGCCCGGCTGTATCTACCACAGAACTCTGCCCAACGACGTTGCAAGAGTTGAGGACAGAACTTTCATCTGCACACCTACAAAGGAAGGCGCAGGTCCTACCAACAACTGGATGGATCCCGCTGAGATGCACGCAAAGCTGGAAAAGCTCTTCACAGGCGTTATGAAGGGCCGCACCATGTATGTTATCCCCTATTCCATGGGTCCTATCGGCTCTCCTCTTGCCAAGGTGGGCGTTGAGCTTACAGACTCCATCTATGTTGTTCTCAACATGAACATCATGACCAGAATGGGCGCACAGGCATTTGCAAACCTGGGTGATGAGAACCCTGACTTCGTTAAGGGTCTCCACTCCAAGGCTGATGTAAACCCCGACGAGAGATACATCGTTCAGTTCCCCGAAGAGAACTCCATCATGTCCATCAACTCCGCATACGGCGGCAACGTTCTGCTGGGCAAGAAGTGCTTCGCTCTGCGTATCGCTTCCTATCAGGGCAAGAACGAGGGCTGGATGGCTGAGCATATGCTCATCCTGGGCGTAAAGCGTCCCGGCAGCGATGAAGTAAAGTACATCACCGCAGCATTCCCCTCTGCCTGCGGCAAGACCAACCTTGCAATGCTCATTCCTCCCAAGTACTACCGTGAGCAGGGCTACGAGACCTTCACCGTCGGCGACGACATCGCATGGATGAAGCCCGGCGAGGACGGCAGGCTCTATGCCATCAACCCTGAGAACGGCTTCTTCGGCGTTGCTCCCGGCACAAACGAGAACTCCAACTTCAACGCACTTGCTTCCACAAGGAAGAACACCATCTTCACCAACGTTGCCATGAACACCGAGGACAACACTGTTTGGTGGGAGGGTCTCACCAAGGAGGCTCCCGTATACGCAAGAGAGTGGAAGGGCGCATATGTGAACGGCAAGGCTTATGTGGCTGACGGCAACAAGCTGGCTCATCCCAACTCCCGCTTCACAGCTCCCGCTGAGAACTGCCCCTGCGTATCTCCCGAGTTCAACAACCCCAAGGGCGTTCCCGTATCCGCTATGATCTTCGGCGGCAGAAGAGAGAGCACCACTCCTCTGGTATATCAGTCCTTCGACTGGACACACGGCACATATGTAGGCTCCGCAGTTTCCTCTGAGACAACTGCCGCTGCCGTAGGTGCTGTAGGCGTTCTCCGTCACGATCCCATGGCTATGAAGCCCTTCATCGGCTACAACGTAGGCGACTACTGGGCACACTGGCTGGAAATGGGCGAGAAGCTCGGCGACAAGGCTCCCAAGATCTTCAACGTAAACTGGTTCCGCAAGGATGAGAACGGTCACTTCATGTGGCCCGGCTTCGGCGATAACATGAGAGTTATCGACTGGATCCTCGACAGAGTTGAGGGCAAGGCTGATGCAGTTGAGACCGCCATCGGCTACCTCCCCAAGCCCGAGGACATCAACCTCACCGGCATTGAGGACGAGGTTTCCCTTGACACCCTCAAGAAGCTCCTTGACGTGGATGCAGACCTGTGGAAGAAGGAAGTCGCTCAGATGAGAGACTACTATGCAGAGCTCACCGCAGGCGGCGCACACATTCCTCAGGCACTCTATGATGTGCTTGACAAGATAGAGGCAAAGCTTGGCTAAGCCCTGACAATACTGCTGAATTCCCGGCTTTGCGGAAGCAAGGCCGGGATTTTTCATACCATCGAAAGGAGATACCATGAAAGTTCTCATCATTAACGGCAGCCCGAGGAAGAACGGCAATACCTCCATAGCAGTTGAGGAGCTGGTAAAGACCTTCACCGCAGAAGGAGTGGAGACAGAGGTCTGTCAGACCGGCACACGGGACATACGGGGCTGTATCGCCTGCAACCGCTGCGCAGAGCTTGGCAGATGCGTATTCGACGACATGGTGAATGAGGCGGCAGAGAAGCTCAGGGAGGCAGACGGGCTCATCATCGCATCTCCGGTGTATTATGCATCCGCCAACGGCACCCTCATATCACTGCTGGACAGACTTTTCTACAGCGCCCCCTTTGACATGACCATGAAGGTAGGCGCAGCAGTGACAGTGGCAAGGCGGGGAGGCTGCTCCTCCACCTTTGATGAGCTGAACAAGTACCTGAGCATCAGCGGCATGGCGATAGCCACAAGCAGCTACTGGAACAGCGTACACGGCAGAGAGCAGGGTGAAGCCGCCTATGATGCGGAGGGACTTTACACCATGAGGGAGCTTGCCCGGAACATGACCTTCCTTATGAGATCCATCGCACTGGGGCGGGAGCAGTACGGTCTGCCCCTGCGGGAGGAAAAGCCATATACCCACTTTATCAGGGATGACCTGAAAAAGTAACACCGTTCCGGACAATTTCATGTGTATGACAAAATCCCCATTAACGAAAACGTTTATTTATTCAACATATACAAATTCCGGGTTGCGATTTTTACATCAAAAATCTTATAAATACTTGACATTTGGTTTTGGATGTGCTATTATTGTAACAGTTAGAGAGAATAAGGGGAGCAAGGCAGAGACGCACGAGGCGGCTTGTGCCGGTGGCTCCATTCTAACAGGGCAAAGCACGGGAAACCGTGTGACGCAAAGCTATAGGGCCTTAACTGGCAGCCAGTTGCAAAATAAGGGTACAGTGTTAGGTGTACCGCTATATGTATTTGCTTTTTGGATCCGTCCCTATACCTTTGCGTATGCGGGCGGATCTTGTTTTTCACCCTTTGCCCTGAATGGTTTAAGGACGGCAGGCCGCCTGCCGTAAGCGGGTCATCCCGCAAGGTTTAGGGAACGGAGTGGTCTCTATGATGAAACGGAATAATTCGTTTAAGGCTTTTACACTGCTCGAACTCATGGTCGTTATAGCAATCATCGGTGTACTTGCGGCAATACTTGTACCGGCTATGTCAGGGTATATAACAAAGGCTCAGAAAACTACAGATATGGTCAATGCAAAGACTGTATATAATGCAGTTCAGCAGGTAATTCTGCTTGACGATACGGCTTGCAGTTCTTTCAGTGCCAATGGTCACACAGGGTATTCTTTTACCCCCGCAAATATAAACCGTAATGGTGAACGGTATCAAGTACGTGTTGCTTGTGTAACAATGGGCACATGTCAAGCCAACGGAAATCTGATTGACAGAGGACAAAACAATTTTAGAACATGGCATGTTGCTGGCGCATCTGAGTGTGGATATTTCAAGGATAAGCTTAATGAGGCAATGGGCTGGGATCACTTTACGAAATACCAGCAGAAAAAAACTGTAGCACTGAAGATGAAATACAGGAAAAACCCATACCACAGCAGCAAGCCTTTAGGTGGCTGGTATGTATGCAACAGATGTGATGAAAACAATGTACCCACTGGAGAACCAGAAATTTTTGTAGGTTCTTGCGGTTGGGATGCATCAAGCCTTGTCAGGATCTATCCAAATCCCGATGAATATGTATACGGTGGCTTGAGCAGTGATTAATGACACTCCCTTTTTTAAACTTCCTTAAACCAAGCAAAGATGCCGCCCGGTATGGACGGCATTTTTGCTGTGTCCCCATGGCTAAGGGGGGTATCATATAAGTGTCAGCAGCTCATCAAAGTGTGTTATGCGCATATCCGTGCAGTCTTTCAGGCGCTCAAAGTCACCGAAGCAGCCGCTGTCAACGCCTATGGTGAAAAAGCCCGCACCCTTGGAGGTGGCCGCCGCATGGGGGGCATCCTCCACCACGGCAGTCTCCGGCACATCAAGCCCCAGCCTATTGGCAGCGGTGAGGAATACGACGGGATCGTCCTTGTTGACCCCCAGCTCATCGCAGGTGAGGACAAATCCCAGTCTGTCAAGCAGCCCCGTGCGGGACAGGGCGGGCAGGCACAGCTCCCTTGTGTTGGAGGTGGCGGCGCACATGGGGATATGCCGCTCATAAAGGGCATTCACAGTTTCGGTCACAAAGGGGCGGGGAGGGATCTCCTCCTCGTACTTCCGGCGCACGATGTCCGTTATCTCCGCTACAATGTCTGCAAGCGGCATATCAAAGCCGCAGCTTGTGCGGATATAGTCTGCCGCCCCCTCAAAGGTCATGGAGCGTATGCAAAAGGACAGCTCCGGAGTGTACACTCCCCCGTGGCGGGTGACGAATATCTCGTCCGCATCGCTCCATACGTGCATACTGTCCAGCAGAGTGCCGTCAATATCGAATATAAAGCCTTTTATCATTGGTATCTCCTTCAACGGGTATAGCGGCGGAATACATACCGCCGCAGTTTATTCTACCACGTCAGACGAGGTTCTGTCAAGTCGCTGTTATCGAAAACGTTTAAGTAAATAAATTGACAATCAAAATAATAAGTGGTATAATAGGTTCAGGGAGGACGGGGCTGTGCCCTCCAAACAGGCGGCAAGCCGTTCCCCCCTACTATCCAACATCAATGAGGTAATCATATGAGAAAGACAAAGATAATATGCACCATAGGCCCCTCCAGTGAGTCAGAGGATGTGCTGCGGGAGATGTGCCTTGCGGGAATGAATGTGGCAAGGCTCAACTTCTCCCACGGCACCCACGAGGAGCATAAAAAGAAGATAGACACCATAACCAGAGTACGTGACGAGCTGGGGCTGCCCATAGCAATAATGCTTGATACAAAGGGTCCTGAGTACCGTATAAAGACCTTTGAGAACCACAAGGTGATACTGAACGACGGGGACAGCTTCACCTTCACCGCCCGTGAATGTGAGGGGAACCGTGAAAGGGTGTCCGTCACCTACAAGGAGCTTGCAAATGAGGTGAACATCGGGGACACCATCCTTGTGAACAACGGTCTGCTGTCCTTTGAGGTGACGGGGATAGAGGACGGTGACGTGCACTGCCGTGTCATCACAGGGGGCGAGATGTCCGACCGAAAGAGCATGAACTTCCCCAACCATGTGCTCAAGGGCGATTACCTGAGCGAGCAGGACAAGGCGGATATCCTCTTCGGCATAGAGAATGATGTGGACTTTGTGGCAGCATCCTTTGTGTCCTCAAAGGCGGATGTGCAGGCGCTGCGCACCTTCCTCAACGACAACGGGGGCAAGGACATAGACATCATCGCAAAGATAGAGAACCGCTCCGGGGTGAACAACATCGACGAGATATGCGACATAGCCGACGGCATTATGGTTGCAAGAGGGGATCTTGGGGTTGAGATACCCTTCGTGGAGGTGCCCTCCATACAGAAGTACCTCATCAAGAAGTGCCGGATGCTGGGCAAGCGTGTCATCACCGCCACGGAGATGCTCGAATCCATGATAGAAAAGCCCCGTCCCACAAGGGCGGAGATATCCGACGTGGCAAATGCGGTATATGACGGCTCCTCAGCGGTGATGCTCTCCGGGGAGACCGCCTCCGGGCGCTATCCTGTGGCTGCCGTGAAGAACATGGCGGAGATAGCCCAGACCACGGAGAATGCCATTGACTACAAAAAGCGTTTCTCCCGCATGGAATACGTCATAAAGAACAATACCGACGCCCTTTCCCACGCCACCTGCGCCATGGCTATCGACACAAAGGCAAAGGGCATAGTAATAAGCTCCCTTTCGGGCATGACGGTGCGAATGGTGAGCCGCTTCCGCCCGCCTGTGGACATAATCGGCATGACCACCTCCGTAAAGGCATGGAGGAAGCTGAATCTCAGCTGGGGCGTGACACCGGTGCTCAGCGAGGAGTTCAATTCCGTGGACGTTATGTTCTATCACGCAATGCAGAACGCAAAGGCCATATTCACCCTTGAAAAGGGGGACAATGTGGTGCTCACCGGCGGCCAGACCAACGGCAGATCCGGCAATTCAAACACCATAAGGCTTGAGACCGTAGGCTGACCCTGCCTGATCCCCTGCACATCCATGCGGTGTGCAGGGCTTTTGCGCCGCTTTTCGGGAGGTCAGTTAGTTACATTGTTGACTGGAGAGGGTCTGCGCTTATGTTTAGTTGGCACTTTTACGTCTTGAAATTGGCTCTGCATTGTGTTATAATGGTATCCACGATCTCTTTAAGCGCAGTACTGGCAGTCGTCTTTCGGCTGTCCGGCAAGGTGATGACAATGAAGGCGATGCATATCCTGTGTACGCTGCTGCTTGGTGCAGTCATACTGTGCGGCTGCGGCAGAAGTGCGGCAGAGTATGACGAAAAGGGCAATGCCCTTATCACATCCGAGTGGCAGCTTGCCCAGATGACTGTAAGGGGCAGCAGAACGGACTTCCGTGATGTGCCCGACAGTGTATGGAAGGGGGCTGCGTCAAGCCACCCCGCCTTTGTATGCACCGACGGGACAAGCTGTGTCTTTTCGAGCAACGGCACTGACCACAAGGGGAAGCTCAGCCCCACGGACAATGGCTATGTCATCACCTTCAGCGATGGGTACAAGAGCATGAAGGCTGTCATAAGCGGGGATGAGCTCACCCTTTCAGATAATGCGGGCACTTATGAGATCGTATGAGACCAAAAACGGAGGCAGCGGAAAATGAGCGACCTTTCAAGCCTTTATGAGGCCTACAGGAATGTAAACTATATCGACAAGAAATACTACGAGAGATATGATGTGAAGCGGGGGCTGCGCAATCAGGACGGCTCCGGCGTGCTTGCAGGCATAACCAATATATGCACCGTACACGGCTACGTCATGAACGAGAGCGAAAAGTGCCCCGATGAGGGAAAGCTGGTATTCAGGGGCTATGACATCAACGACCTGGTGGAAAATGCGGTGGCTGAGGATCGCTTCGGCTACGAGGAGATAGCCTATCTCCTCCTTGCGGGAAAGCTCCCCAACAGGCAGGAGCTGACAGACTTCTGCAAGGTGCTGGATGAGAACAGGGAGCTGCCCCCCGGCTTCTTTGAGGACATGATACTCAAGGCACCCTCCAAGAACGTGATGAACAAGCTGTCCCGTTCGGTGCTGTCCCTCTATTCCTATGACGATATCCCGGATGACACCTCCGTGGAGCATGAGGTGGCAACCGCCATCTCCATCATCGCAAAAATGCCCGTGTTCATGGTGGATGCCTACAATGTAAAGCAGCGCTATTTTGAGAACGGCTCCATGTATATGCACCCCATAATACCGGGGCTGTCCACATCACAGCTCATACTCTCCCTGCTGCGCCCCGACAGGCACTACACCGACGAGGAGGCTAAGCTCCTTGACGTGATGCTGATGATACACGCCGAGCACGGCGGCGGCAACTGCTCCACATTCACCTGCCGTGTGCTTTCCTCCTCCGGTACCGACCCCTATGCGGCATACTCCGCTGCCATCGGCTCCCTTAAAGGCCCCCGCCACGGCGGCGCCAACCACAAGGTGATGCAGATGCACAACTACATCAAGGAGAATGTGCGCAACTGGGACGATGAGGGCGAGGTGGCAGACATCCTCACCAAGATCCTCAACAAGGAGGCCGGGGACGGCTCCGGGCTCATCTACGGCATGGGACACGCAGTGTATACCCTCTCCGACCCCAGGGCGGTGCTTTTGAAGAGAAATGCCCAGAAGCTTGCCATAGGTTCTGAGTATGAAAGGGAATTCAGGCTCCTTGAGACCATAGAGAGGCTCACCCCTGAGCTCATGCACAGCGTAAAGGGCTCCGGGAAGGCAATGTGTGCCAATGTGGATATGTATTCGGGCTTTGTGTATAAAATGCTGGGCATCCCCGAGGATCTGTTCACGCCGCTGTTTGCCGTATCCCGTATGGCGGGCTGGTGCGCTCACCGCTTTGAGGAGTGCATGACCGGCAACCGCATAATACGCCCTGCATACAAGTCCATGGTACAGGGAAAGACCTATGTGCCCATTGACAAGAGGGCGGAAAGCTGATGCGCCTTGACGCATTCATTACGTCGCAGACCATGTACAGCCGCAGTGAGGCTGCACAGCTCATACGGCGGGGGCGTGTCACCGTAAACGGAGGTCACTCCTCCCGCAGTGACAGCGTTGACCCTGAAAGGGATACGGTCGCCGTTGACGGGGAAAGGATCATTTACAGGGAGCACGTATACATCATGCTCAACAAGCCGGCAGGCTTCATCTGTGCCACAAAGGATGCCCTCACTCCCACTGTAATGGAGCTTATCCCGCCGCATCTGCGGCGTAAGGGGCTTTTCCCCGCAGGGAGGCTTGACAAGGACACATCGGGCTTTGTGCTCATCACAGATGACGGTGCCTATGCCCACCGCATACTCTCACCGAAAAGCCATGTGGAGAAGGAATACATAGTCACTTTGCGTGATCCCGCCCACGAGGGCTACAAAGCCCTGCTTGAGGAGGGCATCACCATAGACGGCGGTGAGAAATGCCTTCCCGCACAGATGACCTTCACAGATGACCCCCGTGTTATCCGCCTTGTGATACACGAGGGGAAATACCACCAGATAAAGCGCATGATGCACGCCCTTGGGAATGAGGTCACAGCCCTGAAGCGCATACGCATAGGGGACATAGTCCTTGACCCTCACCTTCCCGAGGGGCAGTGCAAGGAAATAGATATCACATAAAGGCACAAGTCATACCTTGTGCCTTTGCTGTAACGGGGGAAATTATGGAATGGAAAAAGCTTCTTTCGGATAAAAGACACGGCAGGACAGGCGGCAGGCGCAAGGGGGATCTGCGGACTGAATTTCAGCGGGACTATCACAGGATAATAGGCTCCGCATCCTTCAGACGCCTCCAGGACAAGACACAGGTGTTCCCTCTGGACAGGCGGGACTTTGTGCGCACACGTCTTACACACTCCCTTGAGACTGCCTCCTTTGCCCGCTCCCTTGCCCAGACCGCCTTCACCCTTATTGAGAGCACAGGGGCAGACCCCACGGTGAACAGCACTGTCCGTGAGTCTGCGGCGGATATACTGGAATGTGCGGGGCTTATACACGACATAGGCAACCCCCCCTTCGGCCACTTCGGGGAGGATGTTATCCGCAACTGGTTTGCGGTCAATCTCCCTGATATCACCTTTGAAGGACACAGGGCTGAGGAGCTGCTGACACCCCAGATGAGGGCGGATCTTCTCCGCTTTGAGGGCAATGCACAGGCACTGCGCCTGCTGACAAAGCTCCACTACCTTGTGGATGAGAACGGCTTCCACCTGACGTATGCCCTGCTTGACACCATCATAAAGTACCCGGTGAGCTCCGACAAGGCTGACGGCAGCAAGGGGCTTTTGTACAAGAAGGCGGGCTACTACACCGCCGAAGAGGATATTTTCCTCGACATCAAGCGCACCACAGGGAGCACAGGCTGCCGCAGCCCCCTCACATTCCTGCTGGAGGCGGCGGACGACATAGCCTACACCACCGCCGACAACGAGGACGGGGTGAAGTGCGGCCTTATCACCTACGAACAGCTGCGCCGTGAGCTGCGCTCCGACAGATACCGCCCTTCTCCTGCAAACCCAGAATATGAGGAGCTGCTTGAAAAGCTGGACATCTATTATGAGCGTGCCTGTGAGATGCACTCCCATCCGGGGCTCAACACTGTACAGAACTGGATAATAGCCGTGCAGGGGCGGCTCATCGACAGTGTGACACACGCATTTGCTGATAACTACGCCGCCATAATGGAGGGCACCTTTGACCGCCCCCTCACGGAGGTCTGCTCTGCAGCTCCTGTGATAAAGGCGCTTTACGACATTGAATGCCGCTACATATTCGCCTCCCGTGAGATCATCACCCCGGAGGCACAGACCTCGGAGATACTGAATTTCCTGCTGGACAAATTCGTCTTTGCGGCTCTGAGGCACGGCACGGACAAATGCACCATTGCCGACAAAAAGCTGTACGCCATGATATCCGAATCCCACCGTGAGATATACCGCATCTACTCCGAGGGGAAGGACACATCCTGGCAGCTGTATCTTCGCCTGCTGCTGGTGACGGATTTCATCTGCGGCATGACCGACGGCTACGCAAGGGAGCTGTACCACGCCATAAGAGGCTGATCGGTTGAATGATGTACAATGGGCGGCTTGCTTTCCTCTTTGCCCGCTGCGCTTGCATGAAATCATTTGACATATACCGGGAAATATCCGGAATGAATTCTTTCAGAATGGATTAGAAATAAAAGCCTGATCTCAGCACAGTGGATCAGGCTTTTTTGTATTGCTGCATTAAATGCAGAGCGTTGCTTCCTTATACGTTTATCTCCGCTGTTTCATGGGTGAGTGCGGAATATTTTGCAAGCACGGGCGCCACACATTCCTCAAGGAATTCTGTCACCTGTTCGGGGCTGCGGCCCGTGTAGTTTTCGGGGACAAGGGTCTTCTCTATGTCCTCCTTTGTAAGCCCGAAGGAGGGATCTGCGGCGATGCGCTCGATAAGGTCGTTGTCAAGCCCCTCTTCCTTCACCTTTTTCCCTGCCTGCATAGCATATGTGCGTATCTTCTCGTGCAGCTCCTGACGGTTGCCCCCTCTTTCCACCGCATCCATCATGATATTCTCGGATGCCATGAAGGGAAGCTCTGCCATTACTCTGCGGCGGATTATCTTGGGATATACCACCAGACCGGATGTTACATTTATCATAATGTTCAGTATGGCATCTGCCGCAAGGAAGCCCTCTGCCACGGATATGCGCTTGTTGGCGGAGTCGTCAAGGGTCCTCTCGAACCACTGTGTGCCTGCGGTGAATGCGGGATTGAGGGCATCTATGCACAAATACCTTGCAAGGGCGGTTATCCTTTCGCAGCGCATGGGGTTGCGCTTGTAGGGCATGGCGGATGAGCCGATCTGGTTCTTCTCAAAGGGCTCCTCCATCTCCTTGAAGTTCTGGAGTATCCGCATATCATTGGCAAATTTCATGGCAGACTGGGCAATGCCGGACAGAGTGGACAGCACCCTGTAATCCGCCTTCCTTGAATAGGTCTGGCCTGATACGGGAACTACCTTGTCAAAACCCATCTCCTCTGCGATAAGGCGCTCCAGCTCCTTCACCTTGGCGCTGTCCCCGTGGAAAAGCTCCATGAATGATGCCTGTGTGCCTGTGGTGCCCTTGGAGCCTAACAGTGCAAGGGTATCTATCCTGTACTCTATCTCGTGCAGGTCATCTAAAAGCTCATTTATCCAGAGAGTGGCACGCTTGCCCACAGTAGTGAGCTGGGCGGGCTGCAGGTGGGTGTAGGCAAGGGCGGGCATAGCCCTGTATTCCCTTGCAAAGTCCGCAAGCTGGGCTATTACAGTCACCAGTTTTTTGCGCACCAGCTCCAGGGCATCACGCATGATGATAACGTCAGTATTGTCCCCCACATAGCAGGATGTGGCGCCTAAGTGTATTATGCCGGCGGCATTGGGGCAGCACTGGCCGTAGGTGTATACGTGTGCCATAACATCGTGGCGCACCAGCTTCTCACGCTCTGCGGCACATTCATAGTCGATGTTGTCTATGTTTGCCTCCAGCTCTGCCACCTGTTCTGCGGTAACAGGCAGGCCCAGCTTCATCTCAGCCCTTGCAAGAGCCACCCAGAGACGTCTCCATGTGGTGAATTTCTTGTCAGCGGAGAAGAGATACTGCATCTCCTTGCTGGCATATCGTGTGCAGAAGGGGGACTCATATGATGATGTGTTCATTGTAAATGCTCCTTTAAGATGTGTTTTGATCCGGTTGCAGAATCTATTCTATCATATATGGAACAGAAATTCAATATAAAAATGTAAACTTGGCTGTCAGTGTGTTTCAAACCAGCTTCTGCCCGTCTTGACATCGGCTATGAGGGGTACGGGAAGCTCCGCCGCCCTGGGCATTTCTTCGGAAAGGATCTTTGCGGCGGCAGCTGCCTCAGCTTCGCTGCATTCGATGATAAGCTCATCGTGGATCTGGAGTATGAGCCTTGCACCGGGAAGCTCCTTTTGGAGCCGCTTGTACACCTTTACCATTGCGGTCTTTATCACATCTGCGGCTGTGCCCTGTACAGGGGCATTCATTGCCACCCTGCGGCCGAATGCCTGCAAATTCTTGTTGGAGGCGGCAAGCTCCGGAATGTAGCGCCGCCTGCCTGCCATAGTCAGGCTGTAGCCCCTTTTCTGCGCTTCGGAAACACATTCCTTCAGGAATCTGTCCACCCCGGAGAAATTGGAGAGATAGCTCTCTATATAGCGCTGTGCCTGATCCACAGTGGTATCTATGTCCTGGGAGAGGGAATATGCCCCTATGCCGTAGACTATGCCGAAGTTTACCGCCTTTGCGGCACGGCGCATCTCGGGGGTCACCAGCTCTATGGGCATACCGAATACCTGTGAGGCTGTGGTGGCGTGTATGTCCTGCCCGGAGAGGAACGCCCTCTGCATATTCTCATCCCCGCTCATGGAGGCAAGGATGCGAAGCTCTATCTGGCTGTAGTCCGCATCCACCAGCAGTGACCCTTCGGGGGCTGTGAAAAAGCGTCTCATGCGCCGCCCCAGCTCCGTTCTCACCGGGATGTTCTGCAAATTGGGCTCCGTGGAGGATATGCGCCCCGTGCGTGTCTCCGTCTGGCGGAATACGGTGTGTATGCGCCCGTCCTCCTCTATCTGCTTTAAAAGCCCCTCCACATATGTGGACATGAGCTTGGTGTACTGCCTGTAGATCATGATGTCTTCAATGATGGGGTGGCGGGAGCGCAGACCCTCAAGCACATCCGCATTGGTGGAGTAGCCTGTTTTCGTCTTCTTGCCGGAGGGGAGCCCCAGTTCCTCAAACAGCACCGTTCCCAGCTGCTTGGGGCTTGCAATGTTGAATTCATGCCCTGCCGCAAAGTATATCCGCTGTTCGGTGGCGGCTATCTCACCTTTGAGCTCCTCCCCGAACTGCTTTATGCCCTCTGCATCAACGCAGACTCCATAGTGTTCCATAGATGCCAGCACCTCTGTAAGGGGCAGCTCGATATCCCTGTACAGCGCACCCATGCCCTGCTCGTCCATCTGTGCATCAAGTGTGCTGCACAGCCCTTCCAGGGCGCACACATCCGGGTACGGGCTTTGGGTGTCATATGCCGCCCCGAAGGAGCCGCACAGCTCGCCTATCTTGTACTCCTTGCGGGACGGATCCAGCAGATAGCCGGATATCTCTCCGTCGGATACCACGTTTTCAAGCCGTTTACCCCGGGCAAAGCAGAATCTGTAAGCCTGCTTGCAGGCAAAGGTGTACTTTGGGGCAGGGGATGTGAGTATATCAAGGATAAGCCCTTCATCTGCGGTCTCAAAGCACCGCCCCCTGCCTGTGCTGTCGCTCACTGCCGCAAAAAGCCTGCCCCCCTCATAGATAAAGGCAAAGGCACTGTCCGGCACAAAGGGCTCACATACTGTGTATTCCCTTTTTGCCGCAGCAGAGGGTGACGGAGTGCTGACCGCTGTCGCCGCAGATGCCTTAACATTCAGCTTTTCCATGAGCTTGTACATCTCAAGGCGGGTGAGCAGGGCGGAAAGCTGCTCCGGGTCGCCCTCCCCCACAGCGTAGGCATTTATATCCTTTTCAACAGGCACATCCTTTACTATGGTAGCAAGGTATTCCGACAGATAGGCATCCTCCCTGCCATCGGTCAGCTTTTTCACAAGCCCCGGTGTGCCTATTTTCTCCCCCGCATCAAGGGCGGCATAGAGCCCGTCTATGCTGTGAAATCGCTGTATCAGGTCAAGGGCGGTCTTTTCACCTATGCCCTTTACCCCACTGATGTTGTCGGAGGTATCCCCCTGCAGGGCTTTCAGCTGTATGAGCTGCAGGGGTTCAAGGCCGCCGTACATCTCACCGAATTTCTCCGGGGTCACATGGATGAGCTCCTTGGTGGTGTGCAGCAGCACGGTCACATTGTCATTCACAAGCTGCAGGGAATCCCTGTCCCCTGTGAGGATATAGACCATATCCCCACCCTGTCCCAAAGCGGAAAGGGTGCCTAAGATGTCATCGGCTTCAAACCCCTCGCATTCAAGGACGGAAATGCCCATGGCACGCAGTATGTCCTTGATAAAGGGCATCTGTGCCGCAAGGTCGTCGGGCATACCGTGGCGGTTGGCCTTGTACTCCGCCGACTTCTTATGGCGGAAGGTGGGGGCTTTCAAGTCAAATGCTACAGCCGCATGGTCGGCGTCTATCTCCCCCTGTACTCGCAGATAGATGTTCATAAAGCCCGTCAGGGCATTGGTGCATATCCCCTCCTTGTTGGAGAGGGGCTTTATGCCGTAGTAGGCACGGTTCATTATACTGTTGCCGTCAATGGCAAGAAGCTTCATAGGAATCAGACCTTCCCTGATAGAAGTTAGATAAGAGGTTAGATTTGCTGTAAAGCAAGGTGGGATGAGTTGGATCATAAAAAAGATCCTTCCCCATCCATTATAACTTATTTTTATCGTTTTGTCTACACCGATTTATGATAAATCCGTTTTAGGGTATAGACAAACGGTTGGGATTAGGTTATAATATGTGCAGAAAAATTTTATGCAGTGAGTGAGAATAATGATAAAAAAACTGAAAATGCGTATCACAGCCGTTACCATGCTGCTTTTAGCGGTACTGCTCCTCATTATCATGGCGGCTATCTATATCTTCATGTACAATTCGGAGAAGGAGCGTTCCGAGCGGATACTTGACATGGCGCTGTCAGACAGGATGGCGGGCTTCATGAGGGACGACAGGGGAGACACTCCCCCGCCGGAGAAGCCGGAGGAAGACCCCTCATCCCGGCGTGAACCCTTATCGGACAGCTCCCGCCCTGCCTACGGGGGGCAGAACAGCCAGGATGCTCCTCCTGCACCGGGACAGCAGGGGCAGGAGCCCTTTGAGGGGAACTTCCCCCCCGAGGGAGGATACCCTCCCGGCAGCAGCCCTGCCCAGTCAGGGGACAACAGACAGCCCCCTCCCGCCCCGGAGAGCAGCGCCTTTGAGGAGGAAACTGCCCTCTCTGAGGAAACTGCCCTCTCTGAGGAAACTGCCTTCTCTGAGGAGAAGGCCGAGGAGGAGGTGACGGATCTGCCAGAGGAGGAGATCGAAAGCGAAACTGCTGAGGACACCTCTGTTACCGTTACCACTACGACCGCTGAAACCGAGGCGCAGACCACCTCACAGCACACCGCTGTGACCACAGCACAGCAGACCGGCACTGCCGCCGTCACCGAGGTCACAACTGAGCAGGGGACTGCTGTTACGGAGGAAACGACCGCACCGGCTGCGACCACAGCCCCTGTCACCTCCGTATCCCGTCACATGGATGTGCGCTTTGACAGGGTAAATCCCTTTATGGCAGGGGGAGAGGGGGCAGAGGGTATGTCTCAGGGCTGGATACGCATAAGCCTTGATGACAGCGGCAGCCCTGCTGACATTTACTTCAGCCAGCGCTCCTCATATGCAGATACGGAGGATGAGGAGACCACCCGAGAGCTGCTTTTCTACGCCGCAGAGCAGATACTTGCAAAGGGAGATACAGACGGCACCATAACAGCAGGGGACACCCAGTACCGCTACAAGCTGAGCCGTGAGAAAAAAGCCATAGCCCTTATCGACTGCACCGACGAGATAAGCACCATGAGGAGGCTTGCGGGCATACTTGCTGCCATATTCTTCCTCACCCTCATCGTGTTCTTTGTGCTGTCGGTACTTCTGGCAAAGTGGGTAGCCATCCCCATAGAGGATGCGTGGACAAGGCAGAGCGTGTTCTTCTCCAATGCCTCCCACGAGCTGAAAACCCCTCTTGCGGTCATATCCGCAAACCTTGACGTGCTGACCTCCGACCCGCAGAAGACCATAGACGAGCAGAAGCAGTGGTTCGGCATAATAAGGGATGAGACAAAAAAGATGTCCGGCCTTATCGGGGAGATGCTGTATCTCTCCCGTGAGGAGTATTCGGAAAACTATGTTAAGACGGAATTTGACCTGTCCCATGAGGTGCAGGGAGTGTGCCTTTCCATGGATGCCCTGGCATTTGAAAGAGGGCGCACCATAAACGAGGACGTAGAGGAGGGCATACGCATAAAGGGCAACAGGGAGAGCATATGCCGTATGCTCAATATCCTTGTTGACAACGCCATTTCCCATTCCGACGGGGGAGAGATAGCCGTATCCCTGCACCGCCGTGGGAACAAGGCATACTTCTCTGTTGCCAATGAGGGCACCATATCCCCTGTGGACTTAGAGCGCATATTTGACCGCTACTACCGCACAGACGCCTCCCGCAGCAGCGAAACAGGCGGCTTCGGTCTGGGGCTTGCCATTGCAAAGGCCATTGCGGAGAACCACGGCGGGGAGATACAGGCTGCCTCGGAGGAGGGCACCACCACCTTCACCGTAGAGCTTGCAATATAGACAAAACAAGTGCCGACCATAAACATGATCGGCACTTCATACCTCTGAAATTAAATCTGACATATTAAGGTGGTCTCACTCCCTTCATTATTCAAACCTTAAAAGTAGCAAAGTAGTAGCTGTAGTTTACCTCCGGATATGTATTCGTTCTATATAAACGCATTACAGCGACAAAACTAAACATCAGCCAAAACTAAACGCTTTAAACGTATCACAAACTGCCCATCGGACCATACCTCACGTTTTTTACTGTCTTGAAAAAACCATTCATCTCATGGGACTGTACCTCGCTTATTCATGATGCCTTAAAACAAACCGGTCATTCCATCGGACCATACCTCACTTATTTTAGTCATCTGCGAAGAAACCTGCTCATCTCATGGGACTGTACCTCACTTCATAGAATTGCCTAACACCGATCCCATCGGCTTTACCGAATATTCAGATCGTGAAAACCTCTTGACTTCATAGTATACCTCCTGCAATGATCTGCATAGGAACCGTGTGCGGGAACCGCATTCACGCTGTTAGTCCATCCCCTTGAAACATCCTACTCACATTCGGACGGGGATCTCTGACTCAGGTCATTTTGGGACTCACCTCCGGACTTTACTGTTCAAATGATCAGAAGATGATACCTTGTCCACATATGAAATCATTCCTTCTCTTAAAAACTCATGCCATCGACACATCGTCGGCCCGTTCGATGTCATTCACACTACCTGCCGCCGCTTTTCAGCACTTTGCGGTAAACTTAATTTCTCTTCGGACTCACCCCATTCCTGTCAGAATTCTTTCAGATACCTTATCCCTTTCATAGTGATCACCCTTTCGAGCTTAACAGTGAAAGACTTGAACCTACTTACCAGAGAGAACCGGTGGGTACAAAAATACCGCCCGAACACTTCAAGTGCCCTGCGGTCTCATGCCTTTTAACGGTCAAAACAAATCGTTTCATAATGTGGAGTGGGTGCCGCAGCACGCTTCCTTTAAACTCCTCTGATCGTCACCGTAAGACTGAGCCGCAATGGAACTCTCTTGACTGAACACATACTGCCATTGGACTCACTCCTTTCGTAAGTTGGTAAGATATCCGGGGAACCACCATCAGCCCCGTGCCGATGATCCTCTTTGCTCCCCTAAGCTCTGTCCTTTGCTGTGATTATATGATACCACATTCCTTGTGAATTGTCAATAGTTTTGCACCCGAAATCCTATACAGTCTTTGTGCAAAATTTTTGTGGATTTTATGCATTGACCAAAACCTTAGTTTGTGATAGAATAGTAATGTTGGTTGCTGTAACCGACGAATGGCTGTGTCGGAGATCCGATGCAGCTTTTTTTAAACTGATACCCAAAGGGGCGAGGGACATATGTCACAAAGGATAATAACCATAGGCAGGAGATACGGCAGCGGCGGCAGGCGCATAGGGAGGCTGGTGGCTGAAAAGCTGGGTCTGCCCTTTTTTGATAAGGAGATCATCACCAGAGCCGCCAAGGAGAGTGGTCTGTGCGATGAATTCATGGAGAATTTCGAGCAGACCCCCACATCCTCCCTGCTGTACTCTCTTGTGCTCAACGCTCAGAACGGCGCCTTCTTCGGGGGCAAGCCTGTGGAGCTCATGGCATACGAGGCACAGATAAATGCGGTGAGGAGTGCTGCTGCCGGCGGGGAATGTGTCATAGTGGGGCGCTGTGCGGACTACATCCTGAAGGACGAATACGATGTTGCCAGCTTTTTCATTACAGGTCCCCTTGACTGGCGGGTGAAGAACACCTGCGAATGGGACGGCATCTCCGAGAAGGAAGCCCTTGCCAAGATGAACCGCATCGACAAGGCACGAGCCTCCTATCACAACTACCATGCGGACACTAAGTGGGGGGCGGCGGACGCATACGAGGTATGTCTGTCCCCGCACAAGATGACCTTTGAGCATGCTGCGGACATCATCATAGACTACCTGTCCGCAAGAAATAATGTAGAATGAAGAATGAAACGTTCTGACGGGCACCGGACGGCATGACTTTCCCCTTTGCCCGCTGCACCTTTATAGCTGATAGCTGATAGTGAATAGGTTAGTGACGGAGAAGTGGCTGCCTGCTTTCCTCTGTGCCCGCTTTGCTTGTATTGCTTTGCATTGTAAAAGTGAGTTGGATGATGAGCAGCTTGCTGTTATCTTCCTTGTCTGTCTTCTTCCGACAAAAGTGAACATTACAAAAAACAGAGGAGCAAAGCTGTTGCTCCTCTGTCTGCTTTTTAGTTTGCTATGGCTTAGGCTGCCAGGGGGATAGACAAACTGAAGATGGCTTTTTTCACCTATGCATAAGCGTTTTCTTTTGCAAGGAAAGAGGGTGGGAACAATCAGCTCTCTGTCTGCATATCTTGCCTCATGCTTCTAAGGGGTTAGACAAATTGATGATGACTTTTTCACCTATGCAAAAGTGCTGCTTTTGCAAGGAAAAAGGGTGGGAACGATCAACTCTCTGTCTGCTTTTCTAACCTCTAATCTCTCACCTCTAACACCTAAAAAAGGCGGGAATACAGTCCCGCCTTTTCATCTATATGCGGCGCAGCACCCCTCGGATGCCCCGCCTTAACTGCGATCCAGATCGTGAAAACCTCTGTATCTCATAGTACATCTCTCCTTTGAAAGAGAACTCCCTGCTGCGGCCTTTCAGCCATTGATGCAGCCAAACCTGTCAGTAAGTCGGACTCACTCCCTTCACTTTAAGGTGCTCTTCTGAATAGTCCTTTCATAAAGCATCCATCCCTTCTCATAAGGGTGTATCAAAACCGCTCATGCCGCAAGCTATTCCGTTTAGATGCGGCTGCAGCAGCGGTATGCCTTCTGATCTCAAAAACTCCGCCGGGATACAAAAATACCGTAGAAATCTGGCTGTCGGTACACATCCCCTGCTTGCCAAAACTCCTGCGGCGGTGAAACTATCGGTCAACGTCTTACTAATATGAGAGTGGATACCCGTCTGATCACGGCGTATACTTCCTTTAAACTCTCCGACACTCCGAAGGACACAGGCCGCAGCAGAAGGTCAAAGACTGCTGCTCAACAAATTCTGCCATGGGACACGCCTCCTTGTGAAGTATTCGGAACACCGGCGGATCTGACATTTCTGATGATCCCCGTTTCTCTGTTCCTGTAAGTATAATACCACATTCCTTGTGCATTGTCAATAGGTTTTGCCCCTCAATAATCCACAGAATTTGTGCAAATTTTTTGGTGAACCCAACTATTGACCTTTTTCCCTGATTGTGATAGAATATTATTGTTGGCGTGCTGTAGGTGCGCCTTTTTCATGTCACAACAAAAGCAGCCTGCACAAACCGTACAGACTGCTTTTTTGCGCTTTGCTGTCAAATGAACTTGTCGGTCATGGGGCCCTGGTACTGATCCTTGCCGAAGCCCAGCAAAATAATGAATATGGGTGCAAGAAATATAAGTCCCAGTATGAAGCCTACTCCCTTGCCGAAGGCCTGTCCCAGTCTTACAAGGTACACAATGGCGAGTATCTCGCCCAAAATCGGTACCAGCAGGAGAAGGAACTTCCAGCCGTTGCCGTAGACTATCTTAAACATAGTGTAGGTATTGAGGATGGGTATAAGGCTCTTCCATCCGGCTTCTCCAGCCTTGGTGAAGATATTCCACATGGCAATGATGCCAAGCACGGTAAGAGCAACGGAAATAATGCCTCCGATTATGCTGCCTCCTGCATCGCCGCTGTCTGCTGCTGCTTCAAAGAAAGTATACATGACGTGATCCTCCTTTTATCAATACTGCTCGCTCATGTACATAGATGCTCTGGACTGTACTATCTGTGCTGTCTCATCTATGGTCTTTGTGCCTGAATAGAATGCGGATGCCTCTTCGTTGACGATCTTAGTGATGTTCTCATCGGACTGGTAGATGCCGAAGATGTCGTCAATTGCGCCGTTTACATTGTCAATGTCTGCCTGTGTCAGATCCTCGTACTTGTACTCGTTGGAGCCTATGGTATAGGAATCCTGGCCGAATTCCTTCTCGCCCTTCTCGTTGTAGCTGTAATTGCCTGCAAGAGCCTGGTCTACAAGCACCTGGCGCTGTGAGAGGAGCAGGGGGAAGCCTGTGTTGTAGTAGCGGAAGTCGCCTGTCTTGTGCTCTACGCCCTTTTCATCCCAGTAGCTGAGCTCGTACTTTTCAAGGGTGTTGTTGAGAAGGTACTTGATGAACTGCCATGCACCCTCCTTGTTGGCGGACTTGTCGGAGATGGCAAGCTGTGAGTTGGTGTATGCAAGAGCTCTGCCTCTTGGCTTGTCTGTGGGGAAGTTCACAAATGCAATCTTATCACCCAGTTCTGCCTGTGAAAGGTATCTGTACTCGGTGTAGCCGCCCAAGCTGGCCATCATGAAGAGGATATCGCCGCTTCTGAGGCGCTCCTGATAGTCCTCATAGTAGTTGGGGGTATCCTGATAGAGGGTATCATAGTCTATGGTCTCAGGATAATCCTTGGCTGCGGTGAGCAGCTGCTTGAATGCGTCGTTGTCAAAGTCGCAGGTGCCTGCCTCGTAATCCACGAAATCAGAGAAGAACATCCCCATATCCATGAAATCTGAACGGGTGGTGGTAGCGGTTATCAGATCCTTGCCGTAGGACTGTGCCTCGGTCATGGTGATGCTCTTTACGTCGCCGATGGTGCTGACCCTGCCTGCCATGGATACCAGATTGAAGCTGGGGGTTATCCTGTACAGCTTGCCGTTGGTATCAAGGGCATCGAGCACGCTTGTCTGGAGGTCTGTCTTCTTTATCTCACCGTCTGCCTCCATAAGGGGATATATGTCCGTAAAGAGCCCCTTCTGCACATAGGAGTCAAAGGGCATTGTGGGGTCAAGGGCGATTATGTCGGGGATGTTGCCCGCAATGAGCTCGTTGGAGAACTTGGTGAGAGCAGCGGCATTGTCGTCAACATTGTTGGTGTCGGAGTAGCTGTTCACCACAATGTTGTACTTGTCGCTCTGCTTGTTGAAGTCGGCTATCTTCCCGCGGATGGAGTAGTCAAGGGAGAAGCAGCCGAGAGAGATGTATGTCTTTTCGGGCAGCTCGGAGGGATCCACCTTCTTGATGAGGTTGATGGGCGCTGCGCCGTCGTAGGTGTAGTTTGTGATGACGATAGTCTCATCGTCCACCATGTTCACGGAGCTTACATCGGTGCCGGAGATACCGATGCTCATAAGGTTGAGCACTACCTCCACCTCAAAGTTGTCCGCCCTGACACCTGAAAGGCCTGCGTCGCCCCTGAGGTAGCAGTAGTAATCGCCGGAGCCCGGGAATATGGACCAGGAGGAGCCTGCATTTATGGTGTGCTTCTCGCCGAAGGCGTGGGTGTCGGTGTTGAGCTCAAGGAAGTATGCGGTGGAGTTCTCCATGCTCCATTCGTTGATGGAGATGCAGGGTTTGCCCGCATTGTTGAGGAAGATGGAGTTAATGTAGCCGTTTGAACCTAAAGATATCTTCTCAGTATCGTAGAGCTTTTTGCCGTCGGGACCGAAGGCACGGATGACATCGGCGCCGTTTATAAGCACATAGGTGTTGCCGTCGGGGGAAACCACCATGCCGCCGAAGTAGCTGCCGGAAGATTCCTCTTCACTGGTGACGAAGGGAGTTGCAGCCTCGTCCTTTACCACGTTGCCGGAGGTGTCAACTGCAATGAGTCTGGTCTGGGTGGTCTCGTTGTAGTCCTCATCGTAGGTGGTGGTGTTGAATCTGAATTCAATGTTGCCATCGGGATTGAAGGCTATCACATTGCTTACCAGTGAGTAGTTGGGGGAGTTTGTGCCGTCTGAGTCAGCGGAGGAATCAGCCACGGTGTACTCAAACTTCACCGTGCCTGCCACATCAAAGCCGATGAGCTTTGCCACGGTGTTGGAGGTGTAGTTGCCTGCATCATCGGTGGAATCCTTGTAGTCAAAGAACATGGCGTAGTATGTGTCGTTGGAGTAGAGCACATTGCCTGTGATGGAGCCTACGCCCTCGGGGATTGCCACATCCGTTGCCTTGTAGGCGGCAAGCTTTGCCATCTCTGTGTTGTCCTGTGCTGTGGTGTTAGTCGATGTGCCGGTGTCCTTGCCCTTGCAGCCTGTGAAGGCGGCCGCTGTGCCTGTCATAAGGGCAGCCGCAGTCAGTGCACAGAGCAACTGTCTGGTTTTCCTTTTCATATCGATCCTCTCTTTCGGGTCTTATCCATTTGTTTGTTCTTGTCTTTTTCGGGGTTCCCCCGTGTATGTATCATATCACACATTTTATGCTAAATAAAGTGTTTTAATCAAATTGTCATTTATTTTTGTCATTTGTACACACTTATGACCGGGCAAATGCTTTTTGATAGCTATATTATACAAATATCAGCCCCGCCCCGTCAGTTTCTTTTCCTCAGCCACCACCTGTCAATACCGCCAAAAGTTTTGGCTCATTATTGTTACATTTAACATATGAGTGCAAAAAAAGTTGATTTTTCTCTTTAATTGTGGTAGAATGTACATATATGTACCGGCGGCAGATCCCCGGTATCTCCAGAATAGCAGACAGGCTGTCTGCCCACCCTAAGGAAAAGGAATGATAATATTGAACAAGCAGGAATTTCTGACAAAGATAAACGAAAACCTTCTCACCGACGCAAGATGCGATATCAGCTCCGCATCTCCCCGTGCCCTGCACAATGCTGTGGCAAGAGCTGTCATGACCGATATTATCCCCGGCTGGAACGAATGTGAGGAGAGGCACAACTCCAAAAGGCGTGCCTACTACCTTTCCATGGAATTCCTCATGGGGCGTGCAGTCTACAACAACCTGTACTGCGCAGGTCTCCTTGACACTGCAAAGGAGATATTTGCCGATGCAGGCATAGATATCAGCTGCCTTGAGGAGATAGAGGATGCATCCCTGGGCAACGGCGGTCTGGGGCGGCTTGCAGCCTGCTTCCTCGATTCCGCAGCCTCCTGCGACATACCCCTCAACGGCTACGGCATACGCTACAAGTACGGCCTTTTCAAGCAGACCATCGAAAACGGCTTCCAGTGCGAGAAGGCTGATCCCTGGCTGGAATACGGCGATGCATGGAGCGTGCGTGCCGAAAAGGATGCCCTCATAGTTGAATTTGCAGGACAGGCTGTAAAGGCTGTGCCCTACGATACGCCCATCATAGGCTATGAGAGAAAGGCCATAAACACCCTCAGGCTGTGGCAGGCAGAGAGCCTTTCCGGCTTTGATTTCAAAAAGTTTGACGATCAGGACTATGAGGGAGCATGGCAGTCGGATATAGATGCGGATGCAATCAACGATGTGCTCTACCCCAACGACAACACGGAGAAGGGACGCAGACTGCGCCTGAAGCAGCAGTACTTCTTCGTTTCCGCCTCCGTTCAGGACATAGTAAGGCGCTACAAGGCAAAGTACGGCGATGATTTCTCCCACTTTGCCGAGAGCTATGCGGTGCAGCTCAACGACACCCACCCCACAGTGGCTATCCCCGAGCTCATAAGGATACTCATGTTCGGAGAGGGCATGGGCTTCGAGGATGCCTTTGCCATTGCACAGCAGACCTTCCACTACACCAACCACACCGTTATGGGTGAGGCACTTGAAAAGTGGGGCATAGACCTGTTCAAGTCCGTTCTCCCCACTGTATACGAGATAATAAAGCTCATTGATGCAAAGCTGGCAAAGACCCTCCGTGAAAGAGGCGTTGACGAAAACAAGGCAAAGGGCATGGCAATAATCGACGGCTCCGTGATACACATGGCAAGGATGGCGGTGTTCGGCACCTCCCACACAAACGGCGTTGCCGCACTGCACACCCGCATACTCCAGGACGATGTGCTCCACGACTGGTACGAGCTGTTCCCGGAGCGCTTCCAGAACAAGACAAACGGCATAACTCCCCGCCGCTGGCTGGGGCTGTGCGACCCGGAGCTTTCAGCCCTTATCACCGAAAAAATAGGGGACGGCTGGCAGTGTGACCTTGACCGCCTGCAGGAGCTGAAGAAGTTCGTGGACGACCCTGCTGTGATAAAGCGCTTCAACGACATCAAGCACCAGAAGAAGGTGCAGCTTGCGGCATACATCAAGGAGCACGAGGGCATAGAGATAAACCCCGACTGGGCATTTGACGTGCAGGTAAAGCGTCTGCATGAATACAAGCGCCAGCTGCTCAACGCCTTCTCCATAGTTGACCTGTACTTCAAGGTCAAGGAGCACAAGCTCCCCGACCTGCAGCCCACCGTGTTCATCTTCGGTGCAAAGGCTGCTCCCGCATACCGCAGGGCAAAGGGCATAATCAAGTACATCAACGAGGTGGCAAAGCTTGTAAACAACGACCCTGACACAAAGGACAAGCTGAAGGTCGTATTCGTGCAGAACTACAACGTAAGCTATGCGGAAAAGATAATCCCCGCCGCAGACATTTCCGAGCAGATATCCACCGCAGGTCTGGAGGCATCCGGCACCGGCAACATGAAGTTCATGCTCAACGGCGCTGTAACCCTTGGCACATATGACGGTGCAAACGTGGAGATCGTGGAGGAAGCAGGCTGGGAGAACGAATACATCTTCGGCGCATGGGTGGAGGAGCTTGACAAGATACGCCCCACCTATGACCCCAAGCACAAGATCTACGAGAAGGACGAGCGTGTAAAGCGTGTCATCAACACCCTTGTGGACTCCACCTTCAATGACGGTGACACAGGTATGTTCGGGGAGCTGTTCAACGCCCTTATAAACGGCTGCTCATGGCACAAGCCCGACAATTACTTCCTCCTCACCGATCTTCAGGGCTATGTGGACACAAAGCTCCGCTGCCTTTATGACTACAAGGACAGGAACACCTTCGGCAAGAAGTGCTGGATGAACATAGCAAGCGCCGGCAAGTTCTCCTCCGACCGCACCGTTAAGCAGTACGCAGAAGAGCTGTGGAAGCTGTAAATTTAATGAATAATGCGGAATGAAGATGGACGAAATAGATAAGATACTGGAAGAGATAGAGTCATCAGAGGATTTCGACAAGCAAAGCTTTGTCGTCCATTCGGAAGATGAGCTGTGGCAAAAGCTGCGTGAAGCCGAAGAAAATCCGGACAACTCCAAAACCTATACATACGAAGAAGTAATGGAAAACCTGAGAGCGCATCGGGCTCATTTGAAAGTTGGTGAATCTAATGGATATGATGAATCTGAAAACTATTTCTGTAAATAAATCTGTCATTAAAGCCACGGACAAGTTTGAATTCAGCCCCGAAACAGAAGCTGAAATCGGGCGCAAACTCCTTGAATCAGAAGCAAGAATGCCCAGTATGAAAAGATTCTCACCGGAGCAAGTACACGAGATGCTCGAAAAAGCAATACGGGGGCAATAATGTACAAGATTGAATATCTTGAATCAGCATATGAAGACATAGAGAGAAATGCCCTCTATATCTCCCAAGAACTCGGAAACCCGACCGCTGCCAGAAGGTTTGTCTCTCATATTGAGAAAAAAGTTAATAACCTTGCAAGCGCACCGTATATGTATCCTGTGTATCATGCTTTGGTCAATACACAGAAAACGTACAGGAGGATCGTTGTTGACAATTACATAGTGCTTTACATTGTAGACGAGGATAAAAAAGCCGTCAGCGTGGTCAACGTAATACACGGAAGACGAGATATTCCAAAGCATTTAAAAAGCTGATTGTTAGCCCATTTACCACAAAATAACACAGTAAAGGTCTGATAAAATGAACGCAATAAAACTCACCCCCGCCTTCAAGGACTATATCTGGGGCGGAACACGCCTGAGAGATGACTTCGGCAAGAAGTGCGACTATGACAAGGTAGCTGAGAGCTGGGAGCTCTCCTGCCACAAGGACGGTCCCTCCACTGTGGCAACAGGGGAATGCAAGGGGCTCACCCTTGAGGAATACCTTAAAAGGAACCCCTCATATCTGGGGACGAACTGCTCACGCTTTGAGTATTTCCCCATACTCATCAAGCTCATTGACGCAAAGGACAATCTGTCCGTGCAGGTACACCCCGACAACGAATACGCCCTGCGTGTAGAGGGTGAGTACGGCAAGACGGAGATGTGGTACGTCCTTGATGCGGATGAGGGCGCACAGCTTCTCTACGGCTTCAAAGACCAGATCTCCCGTGAGGAGTTCAGACAGAGGATAGAAAACAACACCCTCCTTGATGTGGTGAATGCGGTGCCTGTAAAGAAGGGGGACTTCTTCTTCATTGAGTCCGGCACCCTCCACGCCATAGGGAAGGGAATCCTCATCGCCGAGATACAGCAGAACTCCAACACCACCTACCGCATCTACGACTACGGCAGGGTAGGCAAGGACGGCAAGCCCAGGCAGCTGCACATAGACAAGGCTGTTGAGGTCACAAAGCTTGCACCCCCGAATGTACATCCCAAGGGGGAGACTGTTCAGTGTGACGGCTACACCGACACACCTCTTGCAAAATGTGAATACTTTACCGTAGATGTGCTGGACATCGCAGAGAAGGCACAGCTCACAGCAGGTACAGGCTCATTCGTACATATCCTTGTGACCGAGGGAGAGCTTGTCTTCACCGCCGACGGTGCAGACACCCTGACCCTCAGTAAGGGGGAGAGCCTCTTCGTACCGGCAGGGCTTGGAGCCTTTACCCTTACAGGGAAGGCTTCTGCTGTAAAGACACAGATAGACTGATGAAAGGGGCGGCACAGGCACTGTGCCGCATAGGGATCAAAAATGAAATACTACATTGGCATAGACCTTGGCGGCACCAACATCAAAGCGGGTGTGGTGGACGAGAACTACAATATTATCGCTAAGGCATCGGTAAAGACCAACTGCCCCCGCCCTGCGGAAGACATATGCGCCGATATGGCAAAAGTATCCCTGATGGCGTGTGAAGAAGCAAAGATATCCGTTGACGACGTGGAATGGATAGGCATAGGCACACCGGGCATTGCGGACAATGAAAACGGCACCATACCCTACTCCAACAACCTTGATTTCCACGATGTGCCTGTGAGAAGGCTCATACAGCAGAAGATAGACAAGCCTGTCTACGTGGCAAACGATGCCAATGCCGCTGCCTACGGCGAATTTGTGGCAGGTGCCGCAAAGGGTGCGGTGAATGCAGTGTGCATCACCCTTGGCACCGGTGTGGGCGCCGGCATAATCATTGACGGAAAGATATACACCGGCTCCAACCATGCGGGTGCAGAGCTGGGTCACGAGGTCATCTGCGTGGGCGGCGTACAATGCACATGCGGCAGAAAGGGCTGCTTTGAGGTATATTCCTCTGCCACAGGTCTTATCCGCATGACCAGGGAGGCAGCAGAGGCTGATTCCTCCTCCCTCCTCAACGAATACTTCAGAAACGACGGGAAGTATTCCGCCCGCCATGCCTTCAATGCCATGCGTGCAGGGGATGCGGCAGGCAAAAAGGTCGTTGACGACTACATCATGTACCTTGCAGCGGGCATAACCAACACCATCAACGCATTCCAGCCCGATATACTGTGCATAGGCGGCGGTGTCTGCAACGAGGGGGATGCTCTCCTCCTGCCCCTGAAGGAACTGGTGGCAAAGCAGGTATACACCCGCATGATAGAAAAGAACACGGAGATAGTCATTGCAAAGCTGGGCAATGATGCAGGCATAATAGGCGCGGCATTCCTGGGGAATGCCTGACAGCACGAAAGCTGCCAATGAACGCAACGTTTAGGAAAGAAGGACAATAATGAACACCAACAACGGCAATTTCTTCTGTGAGGGTGCGGACAAGGCACCCCAGAGATCCCTCTTCAATGCACTGGGATATACGGCTGAGGATATGAAACGCCCTCTTGTGGGCATAGTTTCCTCCTATAACGAAATAGTGCCCGGTCACATGAATATTGACAAGATAACCGAGGCTGTCAAGCTGGGTGTGGCAATGGCAGGAGGCAACCCTGTGGTATTCCCGGCGATAGCCGTGTGCGACGGCATTGCCATGGGTCACGACGGTATGCGCTACTCCCTTGTCACCCGTGATCTCATTGCAGATTCCACAGAGTGCATGGCTCTTGCCCACCACTTTGACGCACTGGTCATGATACCCAACTGCGACAAGAACGTGCCCGGCCTGCTCATGGCTGCGGCAAGGGTCAATGTGCCCACGGTGTTCGTATCCGGCGGTCCCATGCTGGCAGGCCACGTAAAGGGCTCAAAGACCTCCCTTTCAAGTATGTTCGAGGCTGTGGGCGCATATGCGGCAGGGCGCATAGACAAGGACGAGCTTGATGAATATGAGAACAAGGCCTGTCCCACCTGCGGCTCATGCTCCGGTATGTACACCGCAAACTCCATGAACTGCCTTACGGAGGCTCTCGGCATGGGACTCAGAGGCAACGGCACCATACCCGCTGTCTACTCCTCACGCCTGCGCCTTGCAAAGCAGGCAGGTATGCAGGTAATGGAGCTGTGGAGGAAGAACATCCGTCCCCTGGACATCATGACCCACGATGCCATAATGAACGCCCTTACGGTGGATATGGCGCTGGGCTGCTCCACCAACAGTATGCTCCATCTCCCTGCCATTGCCCACGAGTGCGGCATAGAGATAAACCTTGACATTGCCAATGAGATAAGTGCAAAGACACCCAACCTGTGTCACCTTGCCCCCGCCGGCCACGCCTATATGGAGGATCTGGAGGAGGCAGGCGGCGTATGGGCTGTAATGAAGGAGCTTGACAAGAAGGGGCTTCTCCACACAGACTGCCTTACAGTAACGGGTAAGACCGTCGGGGAGAACATCGCCACAGCCGTAAACCGTGACCACAACATCATAAGACCCGTTGAGGAGCCCTATTCCGAGACAGGCGGCATTGCAGTGCTCAGAGGCAATCTTGCAAAGGACGGCTGCGTTGTAAAGCGCAGTGCGGTAGCTCCCGAGATGCTCACACACACAGGTCCCGCAAGGGTATTCGACTGTGAGGAGGATGCCCAGGCAGCTATACTGGGCGGCAAGATACAGAAGGGGGATGTGGTGGTGATCCGCTACGAAGGCCCCAAGGGCGGCCCCGGTATGCGTGAGATGCTCAATCCCACCTCCGCCATTATGGGCATGGGCTTAGGCTCTGACGTTGCCCTTATTACCGACGGCAGATTTTCGGGAGCTTCCCGGGGCGCAGCCATAGGCCACGTTTCCCCGGAGGCGGCAGTAGGCGGTGTTATAGGCATTGTAGAGGACGGGGACATGATCTCCATAGACATCCCCAACTACAAGCTGGAGCTTCTGGTGGACGATGAGGAGATAGAGAGAAGGCTCAGGGGCTTTACCCCGAAGAAGAAGGAGCTTAAGGGCTATCTGAAGCGCTATGCGGCTTTGGTAACATCAGGCTCCACAGGTGCCATACTGAAGTCGGAATGACATACGTGCAGGGGGACAAAGGATGAACACAGCCTGCTTACGGTGCAGGCAACAGCAGAGATTGAGGTGAGGATCTTCATGAAAAGAATACTTGTCTGCGAGGATGAGGACGTTATCAGGGACTTTGTGGTCATCAACCTGAGAAGGGCTGGCTACGAGGTCATTGACGTAAACTGCGGCGAAGATGCCCTGGCGGTATTTGACAGGGAGAAGGGGGATTTTGACATTGCCCTTCTGGACATAATGATGCCGGGCATAGACGGTTTTTCCGTGTGCAAGGAGCTGAGGAAGAAGAGCGCTACTTTGGGCATAATCATGCTCTCCGCCAAGACACAGGAGATGGATAAGGTATCAGGGCTCATGCTGGGCGCTGATGACTACATCACAAAGCCCTTCTCCCCGTCAGAGCTCACTGCCCGCATAGATGCAGTGTACAGGCGTGTATCCATGTCCTTTGTGCAGCAGGAGCAGTCCTCCCTCATCAAATCCGGCCCCTTCGTGCTAAACACCAAGAGCCGCACGGTCACCAAGAACGATGAGCTTATAGAGCTTACCCAGGTGGAGTACCAGATACTTGAATACTTCTTCAAGAATCAGAACACGGCTATGGACAGGCACAGCATCCTTTCCCACATATGGGGGGACAAGTATCCCGGGGATGACAAGATAGTGGATGTGAACATCCGCAGGATACGCATGAAGATAGAGGATGAGCCCTCTCACCCAAGGTATATCGCCACCATATGGGGCTTTGGCTACAAGTGGTGCGATGACAGCACGGAAGACAGGAGCGGCATAGGTTCGGTGATGATATAACCGCAAGCCATGTTCTGTCGGTCAGCCACTCTGTCCTTGCGGACACCTCTCCGCTATCGGAGAGATCACCCCCGCCTCTAATGG
>OCTW011614533.1_pt1 | contig 82381 bp, 81 predicted proteins | sample 1539671 | NCBI WGS metagenome assembly OCTW01 (sample SAMN02144230, study PRJEB22623) | gut metagenome | biome: sheep rumen | host: Ovis aries | place: New Zealand | reverse complement strand
TTTGATATATTTTTTCTTTTCAAAAACATTATATCATTTGGTATTCCATTTTTCTATATTTTATTGTGTCATATCTATTGTAAACCTATATTTTTTAATATTTTAGTATATTTTTCTTAAATTTGTATGATTAATTTTTGATAATGTCTCAAGTAATAACTTTTCTAATATTCCACAAGCTCAAGTATTTTTTTCATTATTATATCTGTCACTTCATCTAATGCTTCAGCATCATTTTTATTATAATTTGAAAAATCTAAAGGTTTGCCATATTTAATTTTTAATTTACAAAATGGTTTCATTGTTCCTGTAATTCCAACTGGAATAACTGTTGCTTTTGTTCTTACAGCAAAAAAAGCGGCACCATCTTTTACCTTTTTCCCTTTTGCAAGTCCATTTCTTGTTCCTTCAGGAAATAGCGCAATGCATTCTCCGTTTTTTAAATATTTCAAAGATGTTTTTATTGCATTTAAATCTTTTGCATCTTTTGTAACTGGAATTTCTCCAAATAGTTTTCCTAAAGCCCCCAAAAATGGGTTTTTAAATAAGCTTTCTTTTGCAAGAAAGTGGGTTTCCCTTTTTGCAGTTATTTTCATAAGTGGAGGATCTAAATTACTTCTATGATTTCCACAAAAAATAACTGCTCCTTCTCTTGGAATGTTTTCTTGTCCTTCTACTGAATATCTATGAACAATTTTATAATATACCCATATTGCTCCTATTACTATTTTTCTAAAAAATTTTTTCATGTTTTAGTATATCCCTTTCTCAATGTATAAGTCTATATTAAAATTTACAGCTTATGAAATAATAAACAAATTTTTTTAAAAAAATTTTAGTTTATTTCTGAACTTTAAAGCTATAGCTATAGATTTTAATTATTTTTCAACCTTTTCTGATCGATAATATTTTTAATTTTTTCTACTTCTTCTGTAACACTCATATTTGTTGTATCAATATACACTGCATCTTTTGCAATTTTTAAAGCACCTATTTCTTTTTCTTTATCATTTTTATCGCGAAGTCTTACATTTTGAAGAACTTCTTCATAAGTTGTTTTCATTCCTTTTTCTATCATTTGTTTGTATCTCCTTAATACTCTTTCTTTTTCATCTCCGTCTAAATATATTTTTACATCTGCATTTGGAAATACATAAGTTGTAATGTCTCTTCCTTCCATAATTACATCTTTCCCCTCTGCAAGTTTTCTTTGAACATCTACCATCGCATAGCGAACTTCTTTTATTGAAGAAATTTGAGATACTATTTTGTTAACCTCATTTGTTCTAATTTGCTCTGTTACATCTTCGTTATTTAAGAAAATTGTTTGTTCTCCATTTTCATTTTTCATGTCTATATGAATATTTTTCAAATTTTCAATTATTTTATCTTTTTTTTCTAATCCAATATTATTTTTTATTGTGTAAAGTGCTACACATCTATAAGTTGCTCCTGTATCAATATTTACAAGATTAAGCTCCTTTGCCAAAATTTTAGTTACTGTCCCCTTTCCTGTTCCTGCAGGCCCATCTATTGCAACAACAAATGACATTTTTATTTCCTCCTTTATTTTTTATTTTCTGGCATATCTATTGACTTAGCAACTACCGTTATTTTTTGAATATTCATAGTAGTTTGTTTTTCAATTTCTTTTATTGTTTTCTCTTTGAATTTATTTACTTCATCAAAAACATTGCATCCATATATTAAAGAAACTTCAATATATATTGAGGGTCCTTCACCATAGTTTTCTACTCTTGTTCTTATCACTTTTGATATTGAAGGTTGCTTTTTAGCTATATATTCTGTAATTTGTCTAAATACTGTGTCTGAAATTGTGAAATTTCCTAAGTAACTAAAAGTTGGCCTTATTATTGACTTTTCTGCAATATATGGTTTATTGCCGCTTCCTTTTGATTTAAAAATTTGAAGTGGATCTAAAATATATCCAGAAAAATCTTTCTTTATTTCAAATGTTGGAACAGGAATTACATGTTTGCCCTGTGTAACACGAATGTTCCTTGCTGTTTGCATTTCTTTTTCTGTTGCAACATCTTGAATATAAATTGTTTTTTGTATTTTAGGGAGTTTTAAATTTTCTGCAATTTTTTCTACCATTCCATCTGATGTACCAAGAATTAAAATTGATTCTGGATTTAGTCTTTTTATTGCTTCAATCATATCATTTCTTTCTTTTTCATCCATAAATACAGCATGTTTTACTGTTTCAATTTTGGTAGATGCTTTTTTAGCAGATTCTCCTGCAACAACTTCGTTTTCATTTACTAAAAGTCCATCATCTATTATATATGAAATATTATTTTCTCCTGCAACCATTTGAGCTCTATAACTTTTACCTGTTCCTGATGGTCCAACAAATGCATAAACCCTCATTTGATTCATATTAAACTTTACTCCTTTAATTTTTTTCAATTATTATTTTTCTACTAGTGCAAAACTATATTGATATAAATGATATGCTGTGCTAAAGTTTTTCTTTTCTAAAACTGTTATATCAAATCTATCTTGAACTTTATTTAATAATTCATCTGTTCCTGCATCTATAATCCAAATTCTTCCTTTTACATCAGCAATTTCATCTAAACTGTAAATTGTTTTCATGTGTTTTCCAAATGCCTTATATGCTTCTTCTACATTCCAGCTTGACGCATCCCAAAAATATAGGAAATTATCTGGAAAATTTGCAGATACAATAAATCCGCTTCCTTGAGTCGAACATAAAATAATATCATTTTCCTTAACACTTTCTTTTAAATAATCAAATGGCGGATTATTATTTGGATCATAGTTTTGTTTGCATAGTATAACCTCTATAAAAATAGACATTGCAATACACAATATACAAATTACTGTTATTATATATTTATTCCAATTTTTTGATAAATAGTATGATAAGAAGAATATAAATACTCCTGTAACACAAAGCATATATCTTGCATAAATAATTGGTCTAAACATTATTAATGACATTAAAGTTGCTGCAATTATTATCCCAAAATAAATTGCAAGTGACAATTTTATTAAATTTATATATTCTCTATCTTTTACATCTTTTTTAGTTCTATTTTTTATGCTTGCATAAATTAAAACTGTACATATTACTATCGAAAAAGAAAGTGCTAACCATTTATTTATTATTATGTTATTATTTAAGTTTCCAGTAAATTGAAAGGTCAAAAATTCAAGTAAAATATCTGGCTTTATTTCTATCCAAAATGTATGAGAAACTTGATTCATTTGCCAAAGCAAATTGACAATCCAAGGAATATATATTGCAATCTGAATTACTGCTGAAATTATAAATGATTTCATCTCTGTTGTAAATTTCTTTTGTTTTATACATTTTATTAGAAAATAAATAAATAATATCACATTGACTATTCCTGCTGTCATTAATCCATAATAATGCGTGTATGCAGATGCAAGTGAACAAACACCAAATATTATCCAGTTTTTAATTTGAATTTTTCCTTGATTTTTATAAATTCTATATGCATAAATGCACATTATTGTTACAAGAAGCATAGCCAAACTATACATTCTAATTTCTCCAGCATATACAACCATTATCGGCAAAAATAAGCTAAAAAACGAGAATAATATTCCTGTTATTTTACCAAAATCTTTTCTAATATGAGTAAATCCTAAAATTCCCATTATGCATATACATACATAAGAAAATAATCTATACATTAAAATGTTATTACCAAATATTAAGTTTATAATATGTAATACCAAATAATATAAAACAGGATGAACATCATGTGCCCCTATTGTCCATATTTCTTTAAAAGTATGGTTGCAAATTGCAACAGAGTAACACTCATCAAACCACAAACTAGTATGAAACACTGGAATTCCTACAAAAATTATTCCTAATATAATAATTGCTATATGTATTTTATCTCTCTTATCTAATTTCATTTTTTACTTATTCCTTTCATTTTTTGTATTATATCATTCTGCAATTAAAAAGTCTATAAAAATTTGAATTGCTTTATTATTTAATAAATGCTATAATTATTGTAGTTTAATTTATAAAACATAGAAGTTAAGGTAAAAAAATAAGGTATATAAAATTAAATTTTATATACCTTATTTTTTAATTTACTTCATTAATTTTTATATCACGCACATGGTCTATTTTCTCCCATGTTGTATTACGAACAAATAGACATTTAAAGTTTATTAGTAACCATGAGCCCAAGAATAATGGATAAAACATCATTCCTTTAATCATTGGTTTTATTGGTTTTCTATCTAATAGCATAATTATTACTGCTGTAAATATTGGTAATATAAATGTTGGCACAAGATACCTTGCAAGATTTATTGCAAGTTCCGCACCTGTCATTCCTTTTGCAAAATACATAATGAAATTTACTAATATTAAAGCTACTGTGATAATGAACATTGGAATACTTCCTAAAATGTATAATAATCCATCAAAGTTCATTAGCGTTTTCTTTTCTTTAACTGCAAGTGCTAATAACCCTGTATATTCTTTCATACATTGAATATGTCCAACAGTCCATCTACTTCTTTGAGACCAAGATTGTTTAAAATCTGTTGGTTGTTCGTCATAAACTATTGCATCTGTTGCCCAGCCTAATTTTCTTCCTTCTATTATATTTTTTAAAGAAAACTCTATATCTTCTGTAAGAGTATTTGTATCCCATCCTGTTGGTTTAACAATATCAAATTTTACCATAAAACCTGTACCATTTAACAATGGAGAAAGTCCTATATTGTATCTTGCTAAATGGTAAAATCTATTCATAGTCCAGTAGAATATTGCATATCCTGCTGTAATCCAGTTATCTGTAGGATTTTTTATATCACGGTATCCTTGTACAACAGTTTCTCCTTGGCAAAGTTTCTTATTCATTGCTTTTAAGAAATTTTTATCTGCAATATTATCTGCATCAAATACACAAAACGCATCATATTGAGCATTTTCAGCTATTTTTTGTTTCAAAAACCAGTCTAGAGCATATCCTTTTGTTTTCTTAGTTTCATCAAATCTTTCATAGACAATTGCTCCTGCTTTTCTTGCAATTTCTGCTGTATTGTCTGTACAGTTATCTGCTATTACATAAATATCATAAAATTCTTTTGGATAATTTTGATTTTTCAAGCTTTCAATTAAGTTTGCAACCACAGTTGCTTCATTATGTGCAGGAATTATTGCCATAAATTTATTTTGTTTATCTTCTAATAAAGGCTTGTCTTTTAGCTTTATAAGTGAACAAATACTAACAGTTAATTGATATAGCCAAAATATTGTAATTATCCACACTAATGCTTGTTGCAATATATATAAATATTCCATCTTTTTCTCCTTAATATTATTTTATTAAATACCGAGCTATATTATACTATTTAAATTTTATTTTTGCAACTACTATTATGTAAATCTTTCAAATGGTGAAATTGTTCTTATTTTCCACCATTTTTATTCTATTTTTTTAATTTTCATTTTGAGTTGTTACTTCAAGATCTTTCATGCTTAAGTTAATTCTTCCTTGATTATCTATATCTGTAACTTTAACTCTAACTTCATCTCCAACAGATAAAACATCTTCAACTTTTTCAACTCTTTTGCTTGAAATTTTTGAAATGTGAAGTAAACCTTCTTTTCCTGTCGCTACTTCTACAAAAGCTCCAAAGTTAGTAATTCTTGTAACAATTCCGTCGTAAATTTCACCTGCAACTATTTCTCTTGTAATATTTTCAATCATCTTTTTAGCTTTTTGTCCATCTTGTCCTTCTACTGTGTAAATACAAACAGAACCGTCTTCTTCTATGTCTATTTTTACTCCTTTAGATTCTTCTATAATTTTATTTATCATTTTTCCGCCAGGTCCTATTACATCTTTTATTTTATCTACTGGAATTTTCATTGTTATAATTCTTGGTGCATATTTTGAAAGTTCTTTTCTTGGCTCTGAAATTACTGGTAACATTATATTATCTAGTATGTAATCTCTTGCAACCTTTGTTCTTTCAAAGGCTTGTGAGATAATATCATAAGTTAGTCCATCACATTTAATATCAACTTGAATTGCTGTAATACCATCCTTTGTACCGCCAACTTTAAAATCCATATCTCCAAAAAAATCTTCTATTCCTTGAATATCTGTAAGCATAACATAATCATCTGGATCATCCTTACTTGTAATAAGTCCTGTTGAAATACCTGCAACAGGTTTTTTAATTGGAACACCAGCATCCATAAGGGCTAGTGTACTTCCACAGATACTTGCTTGTGATGTTGAACCATTTGAAGATAAAATTTCAGATACAACACGAATTGTATAAGGAAACTCTTCTTCTGAAGGAATTACTGGAATAAGTGCTTTTTCAGCTAATGCCCCATGTCCTATTTCTCTTCTTCCTGGACCACGAGATGGACGAGCCTCTCCAACAGAATATGAAGGGAAATTATATTGGTGCATATAATGTTTTTCTGTTTCCTCATCTATACCATCTAAAAGTTGTTCATCACTCTTCATTCCAAGTGTAACTATTGTCATTGCCTGTGTTTGTCCACGAGTAAATATTGCACTACCATGTACTCTTGGAAGTAGACCAACTTCACATGAAAGTGGCCTTAATTCATCTATTTTTCTGCCATCTGGACGTTTATGCTCTTTTAGAATCATTTCTCTAACACATTCTTTTTCAAGATCATGAACAGAATCTGCTATATCTTGTTTTCTTTCTTCTGCTGTTTCTTCTCCATATTTTTCTGTAACATAAGATGTAATATCCTCTGTAATTTTTTCAATATTTGCATCTCTAGTTTCTTTGTCTGGAGCTTGTACATCTTGGTACATTCTTGTTTTAAATTCACTTCTAATTTCTTCAAAGAATTCTGGATCTACTCCAAAATGTTTGTATTCAAACTTTGGTTTACCACAATCCGCTTGAATATCTGCAATAAATTTGCAAATCTTTTTTATTTCTACATGGGCAGCTTTAATTGCATCTAGCATTGTGTCATTTGGAATTTCATCTGCTCCTGCTTCAATCATTGTAATTTTTTGCTCTGTTGCAGCGACTGTAAGTCTTAGTTTGCTCTTTTCACGTTCTGCTGCTGTTGGATTTATTATTATTTTATTATCTACATATCCAACTGCAACTGCTGCTGTTGGACCTCCAAATGGAATATCTGAAATTGCAAGTGCTGCTGCTGCGCCAATTGTTGCACACACCTCTGGTGAATTATCTTGATCAGCAGATAAAACTGTTGCTACAACACATACATCATTTCTGAAATCCTTTGGGAATAATGGACGAAGTGGTCTATCTATTGCTCTAGAAACTAATATTGCCTTATCTGTTGGCTTTCCTTCTCTTTTTGTGAAGCTTCCTGGAATTTTTCCCACAGCATATAACTTTTCTTCATAATCTACTGAAAGTGGAAAGAAGTCTATTCCTTCCTTTGGCTCTTTTGCAGCTGTAACATTTACCATAACAACTGTATCTCCGTAGCGAACCATAACACTACCATTTGCAAGCTCTGCAATTTTACCTGTTTCAATTGTTAGCTTTCTACCTGCTAACTCTGTTGAGTACGTTTTAAACATAATATTTCTCCTTTTAAAATTTTTTACTTATTTAAAATCAACGCACTCCTCTTAGAGTAACCTCTACAATATTGTACATTTGCTTATATAACATTGTACAAGCTACTATCTAAGTTCAATGCATTGATTAAAATATTTTTTTAATAAATAGAAAATTTTTCTAAATTTTCTATTTATATTAAGTTTTAGTAAGATATTTTACTAAAATTTGGACGTTTTACTTAAAGTGTAAAGCAAAACGTCCTTTTCATTTTTATTTTCTTAATCCTAATTTTTCAACAATATCTCTATATCTTTGAACATCTTTGTCACTTAGGTATTTTAAAAGACTACGTCTTGCTCCTACCATTTTTAAAAGTCCTCTTCTTGAATGATTGTCTTTTTTGTGAACTTTTAGGTGTTCTGTAAGCTCATTAATTCTTTCTGTTAAAAGAGCTATTTGAACTTCTGGAGAACCAGTGTCCTTTTCATCTCTTTGATATGTTTTAATAATTTCCTGTTTTCTTTCACTTGTCATTTTAAGTGCACCTCCTATATTTCTTTATTTGCCTTAAACTGAGTTTTAGCTTTGGTGTAATTTATGCTATAACTAAGTAAAAGGTATATGCCTTTAGCTTTTTTATATTACCATATTTAGGAAAAAAAAGCAATACTTTTAAAACAATTTCAAATAAAAATAAATTTGAAATTGTTCGAACTAATTTCTGATATTTATATTAATATAATATTTAAACGAAATCAATATTTTTTTAGTAAAAATTTTGAAATAAGTATTGACAATCATTCTAAAATTTAGTATACTTACACTTGTCGAAAGAAACAAGGTCGCTTAGCTCAGCTGGGAGAGCATCTGCCTTACAAGCAGGGGGTCATAGGTTCGAGCCCTATAGCGACCACCATTTTTTATACGGCCAGGTAGTTCAGTTGGTTAGAACGCCGCCCTGTCACGGCGGAGGTCGTGGGTTCGAGCCCCATCCTGGTCGCCATTTTTATATTTGCCCCGATAGCTCAGTCGGTAGAGCAAGGGACTGAAAATCCCTGTGTCAGTGGTTCGATTCCACTTCCGGGCACCAAAAAAAGATTAGCAAAGCTAATCTTTTTTAATGCCTTTTCTGGTGGAATCAAAAAGAAAGCTATTAAATTTCAAGCAAAGTAAGGCTTGATGAAACACATACAAAAACGTCCGATGGACACTTTTTTGTATATACATTTTTTAAAAATCAATTAAATTATTAATAAATTGAATTTTAATGTAATTTATGCTATAATTAATTCAAGTTTTGTTATATGTGAGGGGGATAATTAATTGTACCTAAAAAAGGAGGCATTATGAAAGAAATCAATTATTTTATTTTTTGGATTGTAAGCATTATTTTTTCAATAATAGGAGCAATATTTTGCTTTATAGGTGCAAAGAAACTGTTTTTATTCGAAGCAGCTGACATTACTCTTCCATCATTATCTTTGGAGGCTTTGGCAAGAATTGGCGGAGTTCTACTAGCTTTATTGACTATTGGCTTTGCTTTCGCTGTTATAATCTTTGCTTTGGCTTTGTTCATTGATTATGATGAGGACAATGCAGAGGAAACTGATGATGATGATGATGATGACGATGATGAAGATGAAGACAATGAAGATTGCTATTTTAACTAATATGGTAATCTTTATAACCCCTTAACAGAACTCATGAAAGCAAATGCTTTCAATACAAGTGGTACTACATATGTGGTGCCACTTTTGTTTTGTTACAATAATGTTTCAATCTTTCTATTTTATTGATTAAAATTCCATTCATCTTGTTTTTCTTTCTAATTTGTGCTATAAATAGTATGAATTATTTTGAAAATAATAAAATAAAATAAGACATATTTTATTTAGGGGAGATTTTATATGCAAAATTTTGATGTAGACAATAGTTCAAAATTTAATGAACTACGAAATAAATATAAAGAGTTTTATTATAACAGTTATTCTCTATCTGAGGATAAAAATGCTATTTATTTAAAATACGAATTTGAAATCCCGAACTTAACAACTTTTGAACCTACTATTAAAATATTAAAAAAGAATATGAACCTCAAAAGCATTCGTACAAACTATGCAAAAAATATGGCATTTCATATTGGTCTAATTGAGCTTGTTAGCTATTGGAAATCCACATGTTCTCCAAATGTTGTGATTAAATGTGGATTTTTAAATGAAGAACAAAAAAATTGGTGGAAAAAGATTTATTTTTACGGTCTCGGTGAAATGTTTTATAGAAACAATATTAACACAAATATTCAAGATTTTATGAATATAAGCTGTTTGCTATCTTCAAATTTATTAGAGTATGATAAAATTTCAGATAACTCTTCTGGTTACATCATACCAATTGGAGGCGGGAAAGATTCTGTTGTAACACTTGAAACTCTTAATGTTGATACAAATGCAGATTACTGCTTAATAATAAATCCAAAGCCTGTTACATTAGGCTGTGCTAAAATTGCTGGTTTTAAGGAAAATAATATTATTGAAATTTATAGAACTATTTCTTCTAATTTAATTGAATTAAATAAGCAAGGTTTTATAAACGGTCATACCCCATTTTCTGCAATGCTCGCATTTACTTCATATTTTGTCTCATTTTTGCTTGGTAAAAAATATATAGCTCTTTCAAATGAAAATAGTGCAAATGAGTCAAATGTTATTGGAGAAAAAATAAATCATCAATATTCAAAAAGTTTTGAGTTTGAATGTGATTTCGAAGATTATTCAAATAAATATTTAAAAGCTCCTGTAAAATATTTTAGTTTTTTAAGACCTTTAAACGAGCTGCAAATTGCTAAATTATTTGCAAAACACGAAAAGTATTTTTCAACATTTAAAAGTTGTAATGTTGGAAGTAAAAGTATTCCTTGGGAATGGTGTTGCAACTGTGCAAAATGTCTATTTGCTTATATAATTTTAAGTCCATATTTATATAAAGAAAAATTAGTTAAAATATTCGGAGAAGATTTGTATGAAAATACAAATTTATTAGATACATTCCTAGAACTTACAGGGAATAAAGATGTTAAACCTTTTGACTGTGTTGGAACATTTGAAGAAGTAAATTTTGCAGTAAGTAAAACTATTCAAAATTTAGAAATTAGCAAAATCAAACTTCCTTATTTACTTGAATATTATAAAAAACATTTTTCTTTAGTAGATACAAGTATGGATATTACAAAAAAATATAATAATGAAAACAATTTAACGAAAGAGCAAAATGAAATTTTAAAAAAGGAGGTCTTTTCTAATGACAACTGATTTAATAAACTATTTTAAAGATAAAAGAATTCTTATTTTAGGCTTTGGAAGAGAAGGAATTTCAACATATAAATTGATAAGAAAATATTTAAAAGAACAAACATTATATATTGCAGATCAAAAAGAGAATTTTCAAAATAGTTTTGATTTTCTAAGGCAAGATAAAAATGTTCAATTTATAAGTGGCAGTCATTACTTAAATAACCTAGAAAGTTATGATATTATAATGAAGTCACCAGGAATCTCTTTTGCAAAAATAGACACAAGTAAAATTCTTACTAAAATAAAATCACAACTTGAGCTTTTATTAGAATTTTACAATAATTTTACAATTGGTGTTACCGGAACAAAGGGTAAAAGTACAACAAGCTCTCTTATTTACACAATGTTAAAAGAATCTGGTAAAAAAGTTGAACTTCTTGGTAATATTGGAATTCCTGTTTTTGACTTTGTAGATAACATTGATGAAGATACAATTCTAGTTTTGGAAATGTCTTCACATCAATTAGAATTTATGAAGAAATCTCCTAATATTGCTATTTTACTTAATATTTTTCCAGAACATTTAGACCATTATACAGGTTTTGAACAATATGCTCTTGCGAAATGCAATATTTACAAATATCAAAATGAGAATGATTACTTTTTGTACAACTGTGACAATAGAACTTTAAGTAAGCTTGTTAAAAATCCCATTTCAAAGACTTACAGAGTAAGTTTTGCAGGTATTGCAAATAGCAATATTTATTTAAAGAATAGTAACATATTCTTTGAAGATGAGCCTATATATAACATTCATGAACAAAGAAATCTACTAGGAGATTATAATTTAAATAATATAATGTTTGTATTAGGAGTCTCAATGATTTTAAGTTTGGATTTAAAACAAACCATTAAAAGTATTGGAGAATTTAAAACATTAGCACATAGGCTTGAATTTGTTGGCAAATATGATGATGTTTTTTATTATGATAATAGTATTGCAACAATTCCCATGGCAACAATAGAAGCTATTAAGGCATTAAAAACTGTAGATACAGTAATAATAGGTGGTTTGGATAGAGGCATTGATTATACTGACTTTATTAAATACCTAAATGAATGTAGTGTTAAAAATGTAATATGTATGCCAAAAACAGGCCATGATATAGCAAAAAAACTTGATAGCAGTAAAACATATATTGTAGAAACTTTGCAAGAAGCAGTTGATACAGCAAAGAAAGTAACTGAAAAAAATAAAATTTGCCTTCTTTCTCCTGCAGCCGCAAGCTATGGATTCTTCAAGAACTTCGAAGAAAAAGGTGACCTATTTAAGAAATTGGTTAGAGGAGAATAAAAAATATATATGAAAAACCACGATAGTATAATCGTGGTTTTTTAAGTTTTATTTATTTTTTAAAATCTCTATTGCTTTTTTTAGCTGTGTATCATTTTCCGCTGTAACTGTATAATATGTTGTTCCGTCTTCTAGGTCAATTATAACATCAGGTGTAATACCTACTTTGTTTATTTTATTATGCTTTGGTGTAAAATATTCATTTGTTGTAAGTTTTAGTCCACTTCCATCTGATAAACTAAATATTGTTTGAATAACACCTTTTCCAAAAGTTTTTGTTCCAACTACTGTTACATTATCTACATTATTTTCTTTTATTGCTGCTGTTAAAATTTCAGAAGCACTTGCTGTATTCTCATTTACTAATATTACTATTGGCATATTAATTTTTTTATCCTCTTTTGCTTTTGTAACTTTCTCTTTTTCGTTCTTTGAAGTTGTAACCAATAGAGTATCATCTTTATTTGTAAACATATCTGCAATATCTAAAGCTTCACTAACTATTCCACCACCATTATTTCTTAAGTCAATTATAAGTGATGAGATGTTTTGATTTTTTAAATTCTCGTAATTTTCTTTGAATTCATCATAACATTCTTCATTAAATGATGCAATTTGCATATATCCTATTCTATTATCTAATACTGAAGATTCAATATGGCTTATTGTTACTTCTCTTCTTTCTACCTCGAATGTCATTGAATCTCCATTTCTTAAAACTTCTACTTTTGCTATTGTTCCTGCTTCGCTTTTTAATACTCTTGATGCTTCACTTAATTGTTCTCCTGTATATGTAACATCATTTATCTTTGTAATAATATCTCCTGCCTGAATACCAGCTTCTTCTGCAGGTCCTCCTTTTATTGGCATTACAACAATAATTTGGTTTGTTTCTGTGTTATTTGCTATATAAACACCTATTCCGACATATTTGCCCATTGTATCTTCTATGTATTCTTCCATTTCACCTTTTGCAATATATTCAGAGTATTCATCTCCAAGTCCTTCTACATAGCCCTTTAATGCATTTTCTAACATCTTATCTTCATCTAAATCTCCAATATAGTTTTTTTCTATAAAGTCATGAAATGTTCTAAATGTTGTATCCATATTACTAGATTCTGTTATGTATTTAATTGATGTATCTCCAATTTTATTATACATTATAAGTGTAGTAACTATAAATGTGATTACAACTGTTAAAACTATTATCATTATTACTTTATAAATTCTATCTGCTTTTGATTCTTTCATTAATTTCTCCTCCTAAGATTTGCCTTATGATATTATACTCTAGATTTAATACTTTAGAACACTTAGTTTGATATTGTTATGTTTTTATTTGTATTATCTTTTGAATTACTTGTTGTAGTGCTAACCCCTAAATATGTTAATGGACTTACTGGACTTCCATTTATTCTAACTTCAAAATGTAGGTGTGGTCCTGTTGAATTTCCTGTTGAACCAACCTCCATAATTAGGTCTCCTTTTTTTACCTCTGTTCCAACAGTTGTAAGAATTTTTTGTCCATGTCCATATAGAGTAGAAACTCCATTACCATGATTTATCATTACGCAATTGCCATAACCTCCATAGTAACTAGCCAAAGTAACAACTCCATCTGCTGCTGCAACAACAGGTGCACCAAATCCTGCATTACCAATGTCTATACCTGTATGCATTTTTATAACGCCTTGAATTGGATGCTCTCTTGTTCCATATCCAGAAGTAATATACGTTCCACTTTTAGCTATTGGCCAAAGCATTATGCCCCCTGTATATTCCCCTACATATTCATATTGGCTTGCTAATATAATTGCTGATTCAATTCTTGCTTCTTCGTCTTTGTAAGCTTTAATCTGTTGTTCAAGTGCTTTCTCGTTATCTGATAGTTTATCTATTGCATTTTGTTGAACAGTTTTGTTATTTTCCATAATTATTCTAGTTTGCTCTTGTTTGACTTTTAAAAGTTTTAATTGTGTTTTATCTTTTTCTAATTCTTGCTTTTGTGCTTCAATCTGTTCTTTTTCTTCTTCAATGTTTCGCAAAATTTCATTATCACTTTGCATTATTTGTTCTATTGTATAATAATTAGATAAAAAATCTACAAGACTTGAAGAATGCAATAATAAGTCTAAATATGAAATGTCTCCACATTCATACATAACAACTAATCTTTTTTCCATAATTTTTTTGTTCTTATTATATTTAGTTTGAACTTCATCAAGGTTTCGCGTAGTTCTATCTAGCGTCAATGTAAGACTAGTTATTTGTGCATCCATATTAGCAATTTCCTGTTCTGCATGTCTTATTGTATCATCTAAAGTTTGAATTTTTACAAGAGCTGAAGATAATTCATTTTCCACATATTCTAATTGTTGCTCTGCTTCTTCCCTTTTTTCCTTAGTTTGATTTTTTTGTTCTTCTAATGTTTCAGCATTAACAATAGGTGCAATGGAAAAGCTATAAAAAATCATTCCTATAATAAATACGCAAATTGTTTTTCTTTTCATAACTTTTCCCTCCTTTATAAAAAATAGGAGACATAGCAATATCATCAGCTGCTCTATACTTTGTCTCCTTCTTTTTATATAATAGAAAAGTTTTGCTGACTTTCTATTATATAAAAGCACTTCTAACATTCTAATTCTACGATGGTGTTGATGCTCCAGGTGCAAGTGTATATCCTCCTGGTAAATAGTCTAATGGATTAAGTGGTGTTACACTGAAATAATTTGATAAATTTGTTGATTTTCTTATTTCAAAGTGTAAATGCGCACCTTTACTTGACCCTGAATTTCCTGATTGAGCTATAACTTGTCCTTGTTTTACATATTGTCCATATGAAACTGATGCATAATTTAAATGTCCATATAATGTGATATATCCATCACCATGTATTATCATTACATAATGCCCATACCCTCCTGGATTTTCTAGTGGATATGCATAGCCAGATGCAGATGCATAAACATTCTCATAGCTTGCTCCTATATCAATTCCTTTGTGGAGTCTTCCCCATCTATGTTTTACTGTAGACGTTACAATTTTCGTACTGCATGGCCAAATAAAACTTCCATCAAATTTTAAACCAGTTGTTCCAGTTGCACTTCCTTTTGACGCTGCAGCTTTTCTTGCAGACTCCTCTGCTGCTTTTATAGCAGCTTGTATCTGAGCTTCAATTTTATCTACCTGTTTATTATATGAATCTATCTGAGCTTGTAATTGTTTGTCTGTTTCAGATAATTGATTTACTTTTACCTGTCTTTCTGATTTTTGCGTTTTCAGCAAATTACTTTTTGTCTCTTTTTCTATTTTTGCGCTATCTAATTCTGACTTTTGAGATTCCAATTTTTCTTGTGCACTTTTAATTTCCTTTTCTTCTTTTTCAATAGAATCTAAAAGCTCTTTGTCACATTCTGTTACTTGTGATAACAAGTAATAGTTTGAAATAAATTCAACTATGCTTTTTGAACTAAAAAGCATATCTAGAAATGTTGTATCACCTGATTCATACATAACAACAAGCCTTTCTTCCATAAGTTTTTGGTTTTCATCATGTTCTTCTTGTTTTTTCTCTAATTCTTTTTGTGTTTCTTTTATAGAATTTTCTAATTGAGAAATTTGTGAATTTAAGCTTGTAATTTGAGTATCAATTTCTGAAATAGATTCATCCAAACTAGAAATTTCCTTCATTTGCGCACTCATTTCTTCTTGAACTTCTTCTTGTTTATCTTCTGCATTACTTTTTTGTTCTTCTATTTCTTTCTTTTGTTGATTAAGATCGCTTGTTGACGCCGCAAGCACGGGCAATGTAATGTTTGCAAGTAGTGCAATACTACACATAAACAGTGCTATTTTTTTCTTCATATTTGCTTTCCTTCCTCATCTTTCATTTTTGTTTTAAAAAAACAAATTTGGGCTATAAAAATTTTATTTTATACCTCTAAGTATTTTCTCATTGAAATTGAACTACCTAATGTACCAATTCCAATTCCTAATCCTAAGTATACTGCTATTATTTGTTTAAACATCTCTGAAAATGGTAATACTGTTAAGTTAATCATTGTTGTAATTGATGATTCCATTAGTTTGCTTGTTAATAAATTATATGCTCCACCTAATATAAGTATTGAAATCATTGCTGCAATAACACCAATTAGTATGCCTTCTATTACAAATGGCCATCTTATAAAACCATTTGTTGCTCCTACATATTTCATAATAGAAATTTCTTTTCTTCTTGCATGAACTGTTAATTTTATTGTATTTGCAATAATAAATATAGAAATTACAATTAGTAGTATTAAAATTACAAGTGACACCCATCTAATTCCATTTGCTATTGATACAAGAGCATTTATTGTTCTATCTCTCATTTCAATATTGCTAACATTTTCAAGTTTTTCTATTTCTGCTTTTACTTCGTCACTTTTAGATAAATCTGTTAGTGTTACAACATAAGATGCTTTGAAAGGGTTGTTCTCTTCACTATATCCTTCTAATACTCTTTCATATTCTAAATATCTTTCTTTAACAATTTTATAAGCTTCTTCTTTTGAAACATATTCCGTTTTTGCAACATATTGTATACTTTGAATTTGACTCTCTAATGTTTTTATTTGTTCTTCTGTTGCATCTTTATTTATGTATACTTGCATGCCCTGTTCTGATTCTATTTCTTTTAGCATATAATTAACATTTTGACCAATTAGAAAAAATAATCCAAATATTAACATTGTGGCACACATAATCATTAGTGATGCACCTGTTGATTTTTTATTTTTAAAAAAGTTTCTAAAACCTTCTCCTATTAAATAAGTTAGTACATTATATCTCACTATCATACCCACCTTTTTTATCGTCCCTATCAATAACGCCTTTATCAATATGGATTACTCTTTTTTTCATTCGATCAACAATGTCCTTTGCATGTGTTGCAACAACAACTGTTGTACCTCTCATGTTAATGTCATTAAGTAAGGTCATAATATCCCATGCTGTTTCTGGGTCTAAGTTTCCAGTAGGCTCATCTGCTATAAGCATAGATGGATTATTTACCAACGCTCTTGCAAGTGCAACTCTTTGTTGTTCTCCACCTGAAAGTTCATTTGGGTACATTTTAGCTTTCCCGCTAAGTCCTACTAAAGATAAAACCATAGGAACTTGGCGTCTAATATGTTTCGGTGTTGCTTTTACAATATACATTGCAAATGCAACATTCTCATAAACTGTTTTATCTGGTAAGAGCCTAAAGTCTTGAAAAACAACTCCCATATTTCTTCTTAAATATGGAACTCTACTTGGTTTTAAAAATGTCGTATCTTTTCCATTTATAATAATATTTCCTTCTGTTGGATTTTCCTCTTTAAGAATCATTTTAATAAGTGTAGATTTTCCAGATCCAGATTGTCCAACTAAAAAGCAAAATTCTCCCTTTTCTATTTTGAAATTAGCATTATGTACCGCTTCTGTGCCTGTACTATATGTCTTACTTACATTTCTAAATTCAATCATCAGTTTACTCCTCGGTTTTCTTCTAAAAAACTTAAATTTTCATTCTAATTTTATCAATAAACCAGATTATTTGCAATAGTTTTTTTGTAAAAAAGATTTGAAATTTATCCCATTTTGTTATAACCTATGTATTTTTTTGTTAAAACATTTTCATTTATTTTTTTATTAATGATGCTTATAACACTTTAACTAAATAATTTCAATTAATTGTTAATATTTTTAATAACATCATTTGCAGTTAGTTCAAAAAATTTCAAAAGTTCTTCTGCATTTCCAGATTTTCCAAAGCAGTCTTTCATTCCCATTCTTATAACTTTGCAGTTATATTTATCTGCATTTTCCGAAACAACTTCACATACAGCAGAACCTAATCCACCAATTATATTATGGTCTTCTAATGTTATTATTTTTTCGGTTTCTTTTGCACATTTTAAAATTGCCTCTTTATCTATTGGCTTAATTGTATGCATATCTAGCACTCTAACTTTTATACCTTGTTTTAAAAGTTCTTCTTGTGCTTTTAAAGCCTGGCACACTAAATCTCCTGTAGCAATAATGCTTGCTTTCGTTCCTTCTCCTATTTGAACAGCTTTCCCTATTTCAAATTTCTGATCTTTTTCGTAAATAATTGGTGTTTCCATTCTTGAAAATCTAACATAAACAGGTCCATCTACTTTTGAAATTTCTTTTATTACCCATTTAGCCTGTATATCATCTGATGGACAAATTACTGTCATATTTGGAAGAGTTCTCATTAAAGAAATATCTTCTAACATTTGATGTGTTGCCCCATCTTCTCCAACTGTAACTCCGCTATGTGTTGCACAAATTTTTACATTTAATTTTGGATATGCAATACTCGTTCTTATTTGATCATATGCTCTTCCAGCAGCAAATACAGCAAATGTACTTACGTATGGAATCTTGCCACAAGTAGCAAATCCTGCTGCTGTTCCCATCATATCTTGTTCAGAAATTCCCATATCATAAAATCTATTTGGAAATTCTTTTGCAAATAATATAGTTTTTGTTGCATTTGCTAAATCAGCATCTAAAACAACAACATTTTCATTTTCTTTTCCTAGTTCTACTAGAGCTTCTCCATAACTTTGCCTTGTAGCTTTTTTTTCTTCTTTCATAAAATATACCTCTCTTCACATTTTAAATTTTATGCAAGTTCATTCATTGCAATTTTATATTCTTCTTCGCTTGGAGCTTTTCCATGCCACTCGGTTTTATTTTCCATAAAAGAAACTCCTTTGCCTTTTACCGTTTTTGCAATAATAATTGTTGGCTTACCTTTTGTAAGTTTTGCACTATTAAATGCATCTATTAGTTGAGATATATTGTGTCCATCTACAATTATTGTATTAAATCCAAAACTTTTAAATTTTCCTTCAATGTTATTTAGTCCTTTAACTTCTTCTACTGTTCCATCTATTTGTAAATTATTGTAATCTAAAATTGCACATAAATTATCTAATTTATATTTACTTGATGTCATTGCAGCTTCCCACACTTGACCTTCTTCAAGCTCTCCATCTCCCAAAAGGCAGTAAACTCTATATCCGTCATGATTAAGCTTTGAAGTAAGAGCCATTCCATTTGCAACAGATAGCCCTTGACCTAGTGAACCTGTTGACATATCTACTCCATTTGTTTTGTTCATATCTGGATGTCCTTGCAAAATTCCATCAATTTTTCTAAATTTTTTTAGTTCCTCTTGCTTAATAAATCCATTTTGTGCAAGAACCGCATATAATGCAGGGCAACAATGTCCTTTAGATAAAACAAACCTGTCTCTTAATTTATCTTTTGATTCATTTTCATTAATGTTCATCTGATTAAAATATAGAACTGTTAAGATATCTGCACAAGAAAGTGACCCCCCTACATGACCAGATTTGGCATTGTAAACCTGCTCTACAATTTTTCTTCTAACTTCTTTTGCAATTTTTTCTAATTCTTCAATATTATCAATTTTCAAAATAAAATTCCTCCCTAGTTTTAGAATTTTTATAACCTTATTTTATATATAATTATCATTTTTTTCAAGATATATAAGTAATATTTTCAATTTCTAAATTATAGCTTAAATTACTAAACATAAAAATTTAAAGGATTCACATATTCGTTATCAACCCTTATTCCAAAATGCAGATGACAGCCTGTTGTAGCTCCATTTGTAGGAATGCCATTTTCATCTTTATATGTATTTCCTTTTACTCCATAAACATATTTTGGTCCAACTTGTGCAATTATTTCTCCTTGTTTTACATCTTGTCCAACATATACAAGAAAATTTGGAGATACATGGCAATATGTAATTTTCATATTATCATAACTTAATGTTATTGTATATCCTCCACCTCCTAAAAAAGAAGCAAATGTAATTGTTCCATCTACTGCTGCAACAAGATATGTACCTTCTGGTGCTCCAATGTCTATTCCTTTGTGAAATGCTGATGCCCCAGCAGTTGGAGAACTTCTTTTTCCAAACTGAGATGTTATTGTTGTATATCCTGGAATTGGCCAGGCAAATCCTTTATTGCTTATAGTAATTTCTTCCCTATTAAATTGAGTTATATTTGCAGCATTTATAAATGACATAAAAAAACAAGTTATAAAAATTGTTAAAATAATAATTACTGCTAAAATACAATAAAATAGCTTAAAAAAAGAGCTAAACACAGAAATACCTCCTATTTTAGCCCCTATTTATCATTCTATTTTTTAAATGCAAAAAATTTGCTGATAAAGAAATTTAATATTATAACAATAACAGACATTACACATTTATTTATTAAATATGCTGTGTTATCAGTTGCAATTCCATAAAATGCGTGAATAACATCATTTAATAAAAATACCCCAACAATTTCAACTACCATTGTAAATAATCTGCCCAAAATAAATTTTCCAAATTCGATTAAATTTTCTTTAAATCCTTCTGCTTTTGAATTAAAAACTAATTTTCTATTTGTAAAATATGCAAATAATATACAAACTATAATTCCTATTGTGCTTGCAACATTTCCATTTATGTGAAATGCAGCTTTTAGTATGTATGAAACTACAATATTTACAAGAGTTGTAAGCACACCAAATATAATATAGAATATTACTTCTCTTGTACAAATTTTTTTTATTAGTGCTTTTACTTTTTCCATTTTAACTCCCTGTTTCGCTACTTATAATTTTTTTAATAGTATGTATTTATATATAATAAGAATTTCTACGAAAGCGACATGACTAATTTTAGTATTTTAATTATTTGAATGTCTTTTATATAATAGCAAATTTGTAGAATTTTCCTTTTATATAAAAAATGGATTAGTCTTTTGTGCTAATCCTTTTATGGCAGGGGTAGTAGGATTCGAACCCACACAGGCGGTTTTGGAGACCGATGTGCTACCATTAACACTATACCCCTATATGTTTGTGTTAAGACATTTTTTATCTTAACACAATTTCTTTTAATATGCAAGTGCTTATTATAAATTTTAAAGCCATTCGTGGTATTTTTTTATATATGCTTTCTTTACAATTTGAACTATTACTGCATATAAAGCAACTAGTGCAAGTGCATATAAATAATATTCTGCTGGCAAAATTACAAAATTAAAATCTGGCAACCCGTTTAATAATTTTGGAATCGTAATTGTAAAAAATACAGTTAATGCAGTCATTAGAATAAGTATTTTACTTGGTTTAGATTTAGTAAAAGGTATTCTATTTGTACGAATATAGTAAATTACCATTGTTTCTGAAATGATACATTCTATAAACCATGCTGTTTGAAAATATGCCTGTTTTTCTATTGAATTATACCCTAATACAAACCAGAAAATTAAAAATGCAAGTACATCTGTTATAGAACTTATCCTTCCCATTGTTCTCATAAATTTTCCTAAATCTTTAGTATCCCATTTTCGTGGTTTTTCAATAAATTCAGGGTCTACTGTATCATATGGAATTGCAATTTGTGAAATTTGGAATATAAAATCTTGTATAAGCATTTGAATTGGAAGCAATGGCAAAAATGGCAAAAAGATACTTGCTATCATTATACTAAATACGTCTCCAAAATCAGAACTTAATGCAAGTTTCATATATTTTATAATATTCCCATAAACTTTTCTTCCTTCTACAACTCCATTATAAATTACCTCTAAGCTATTTTCTAGTAAAATAATATCGCTTGCTTCTTTTGCAATGTCACATCCTGTATTTACACTTATTCCTACATCTGAGCTATGAAGTGATGGTGCATCATTTACTCCGTCTCCCATATATCCTACTGAATGTCCATTTTTCTTCAACATTGTAACAATTCTTTCTTTTTGAAGAGGGTTCATTCTTGCAAATACATTAACTTCTTCTACTGCTCTTGATAATTCTTTGTCATTCATTTTATCTATATCTTTTCCAAGCAAAATTTGACTGTTTATCCCAACTACTCTGCAAATGCTTTCTGTAGAATATGGATTATCTCCTGTTAATATTTTAGTTGTAACTCCAAGCTTGGCAAGTTTTTCAATCGTTTTCTTCGCATCTTTTTTAGGTGGATCTAAGAATGCTATAATTCCAATTAAAGTCATATTTATTTCATCTTCAGTATTAAATTTTCCAACTCCATCATATTCATTTTTTATCGCAAGAGAAATTACTTGCATTCCTTTTTTTGCAAGCTCTTCAGCTTTCTTGTTTATATTGCTTATAATTTCATCTGTCAAAGAAACCTTTTCTCCATTTATAAGAGCTGTGTCTGAAATTTTTAAAATTTCTTCCAATGCTCCTTTTGTAATCATACAATAGTCATCTTTTTTTACAACTATTGACATCTTTTTTCTCATGTAATCAAAAGGAATTTCATCTACTTTTTGATATCCTTCAATATCTACATTGTGCTCTTTTCCATAGCTTATTACTGCCTTATCTACCAAATTCTTAAATCCTGTTCCCAAAAAACTATTCAAATATGCACATTTCAAAACATAATCATCATCATTTCCTTCAACATTTATATACTTTTGGAGTTCAATATTATTTTTTGTCAAAGTTCCTGTTTTGTCTGTACATAAGACATCCATAGACCCTATATTTTGGATTGACCCAATGTTTTTTACAAGAGTTTTCTTTTTTGCTAAACTTTTGCTTCCTCTTGTCAAATTTACATTAACAATCATTGGAAGCATACTTGGAGTAATTCCTACTGCAACTGAAAGAGCAAAAAGTAATGCTTCTGTCAAATCTTTACGAATGAATCCATAAATCACAAAAACTGCAACAGATATTACAGCCATATACTTAATAAGCATATTTGTAATTTTGCTCATTCCAACTTCAAAAGTTGTAGGTTTTCTTTTCACATCAACTTCTTTGTTCATTGCTCCCATGTAAGTATTTAGTCCCGTTTTTATTACAACTCCTGTTGCTTGTCCACTGATTACGTTTGAGCCCATTAGGCAGATATTAGGAATATCAAAAGGTTGTGAAATATTTTCATTTTTTAAAATAAGATCTTTAGTAATCTTTTCTATAGGAACACTTTCACCAGTAAAAACAGACTGATTTAAGAATAAATCTTTACTATCAATTAAAATTAGATCAGCAGGAATTACTGATCCTGCACTTAGCGTAACAACATCACCTATTGCCAATTTTTCTTGCAATATTTCTTCTTGCTTTCCATTTCTTATCACATTTGCCTTTGGTTTTATTTTTTCTTTTAATCTTTCATTAAATTTATATGTTGAATAATCTTGTACAAATCTTAAAGATGCACTTGCAATACTTAAAAGCAAAATAATAATTGCTCCTATCACATCATTTGTAATATAGTCAATAACTGCAAGTACAAGCAAAATTAAGATAAACTTGTCTTTAAATGATTCAAATACAAAATAGAAAATTCCCTTTTTCTTAGCATTTGTAGCAATATTTAAACCGTCTCTATCTATTCTTTCATTTGCCTGTCTTGTTGAAATTCCATCTTTTGCTGTTTCCAAAATTTTAAATATTTCCTCACTTGACTTTTTAGAATATTCAAAATAATTCATTTAATATCCACCTCTTTTTTTATTGTCACTACTTATTAGTGAAGTCTTTACTGTATTATCTTTTATAAAAAGAAAAATATAGTAGTAAGTTTAATAAAATTTTGCCATTATATAAAAAAGCACTTATGATAAGTGCCTTGTTTTATTCTTCATTTCTATTTATTTCTTTAATAAGTTCTAGTTGTGAAATTAGTAGTGATTCCATCTTTGCTTTGTAAACATCAAATTGTTTTTGTATATCTTCTAGCTCTTTTTTCTTTAGCAAAATTTGTTGTCCTAAATCTTCAACAGATTTTCTTGCATTTCCTTCTGCCTCTTTAACTATTTGATCTGCTTGCTTTCTTGCCACTTCTTTAACTTCGTCTGCCGTAGATTGTGCCATAACTAATGTATTTTGTAATGTATCTTCTATTGTCTTATAATGCAATAAACTTGATTCTAGCTCATCAACTCTAGCTTTTAATTCTGTGCTTTCTTTATATGCTTTTTCATAGTCAACTGTTAAATCATCAAGAAATTCATCAACTTCATCAACACTATATCCATTCATCATTTGCTTAGAAAATTTTTTATTTTCAATATCTAATGGTGTTATCATTATTTTTCCTCCTATGTATAAAATGAATTAGTTGTTTGCATTGTTTCTTAACCAAGATACAGATAACTTATTTTTTATTTCTTCTCTTGCTAAATCATTTGTAATTTCATAATTATATGGTGCAATTAGAAATATAGAATTTGATACTTTTTGAATGTGTCCATCTAAAGCATGAACAGCACCACTTATAACATCTACTATTCTTCTTGCAACATCTTTATTAACATATTCAAGATTTATTATTACTGATTTTTTCTCTTTTAATAAATCACAAATTGCTTCAGACTGTTCAAATGTTGTTGGTTGTGAAATAACCATTTTTATTTGATCTGTTTGAGGCATATTTACAACTTTAGAGTTATTATGTCTGTTCCAGAAAGGTTTAATTTCTTGGTTTTCTTCGTCATCTGTTTCTTCTACTCCATCTTCTTCTTCATAATCTTCATCAGTGTTATCTATTCCCATTAAATCTAATACTTTATTTACAAATGCTCCTGCCATTTTTTTACCTCCACAATAATATAATCTCATTTTTATTTATACCCAAGTATAATATCTTTTTTTACAAATTGTCAATATTTTTTTTAAATGTAATTTTAATTTAATATTTTTGTAATCTAATTGTAATATTTAAAGTTGAATTTCATCATATAGCGACAATTTTCTTCTATTTTCTACGGTATCTTCTGATACTCCTTTTTCAAGTAATTCTTTTCCAGTGTCATAATTAGTTATAATAGAATATTTCTCTCCTTGTTTTAGAACTTTAACATATATTTTATCTGTGTATCCTACTCTCTTTCTTATAACATATACTAAATCATCATTTTCATATTTTATTGACTCATTTGGAACTTTCCATCCTGTTGCACTCCACCAAATAATGTCAAATGAAATTTTTCTGTAACTTATTAATTGTTCTACATACTTGTCTACTTGAAAAACTACTATACTTTCTTTATCACTTTCCTGTGTTAAATAAACTATTTTGGAAGTTATTTCTTCATTATTTGGTAATCTTAATGTTAGTGAACTATTTTGTTTTATTTTGTTTTCTGTTATTGCATTATTATCCATTACACAAGCAATGTAACAAGTAAAGTTGTCTATCACTTTTCCACTTTCTACGCTTGTTGATATTATTTGACTTGTTTTTAAATTAAGTCCTTCTAGCATTGATTTGCTTAGTGAAGCAAAATTTGATGGCATTAGAGTTTCTTCTAGTCCATCCACCCTGTATGAGACTACTCCGCTTCTAGTTGCAGTTAAATATTCCGACCCAGAATTCAACTGATTTTCATATTTACTTCTTTCTTCTACGAGTTGTTTTAAATATGATCCAGATGGGCTTAAATCTCCAACTATTTTTGCCTTCTTTGTTAAGTATGTACTTAAATCATTTTTATATTCCTTAATTTTTTGTAAATCATTTGCATGATATAATTCATCTAATTTACTTTCTATTTGTTCATCAATTAGCTTTATATCTGCCGAAAGTATTTCATTTTCATTATCCCATGTTTCCTGTATTTTTGTATCTAGTTCTGAAATTTTCTTTATTAGTTCATCTTCTCCTGATGTATAATATCTAAAAACAGCCTCTCCCTTTGCCACTTTTTCTCCTTCTGCTTTTATTGGGACAAGTCCATTTTTATAATTATCACCTTTTAATATGGTTTCATCTCTAATAATATATCCTTGCAAAGTTTCTTCAGAAGAAAGGCTTCCATTCTCTACAATGAAAGTTTCTGTTGGCTTAATTGCAAGGTTATATACAGTATAGATCAAATAAATTAGCAAAATTATTGAAACAATTATAAAAATTATTATTTTTTTGTTGTTTCTTTTTATTTTTTTCACTTTTCATTTTCCTCCAATATAATTTGGATATTCTTTTCTATATTTTCATTTCCACCTTCAAGCCATATAGTTTCCTTGTTTTTTCTAAACCATGTAATTTGTCTTTTAGCATATCTACGAGATTCTATTTTTATTTTTTCTATCATTTCATCTTTTGATGATTTGCCTTCTAAATATTCTACAACTTCTTTATAACCAAGAGCCTGCATGCTTGTTGGAAAATCATTGTATTTTTTGTAAACATTTTCCACCTCATTGATTAGACCTTCTTTAATCATCTTGTCTACTCTTGTATTTATTCTTTCATATAGTATTTTTCTATCCATATTTATTGCATACATTTTATAATTAAACTCTGGTTCTTTTCTAGAGTCTCTTTCAAGTTCTGTTTTCGTCTTCCCAGTTTGATGGTAAATTTCTAGTATTCTCAATATTCTTTTTTTATCATTTATGCTTATTTTTTTCGCAGCTTCACTATCTATATTTTTTGCTTCTTCATATAAGTATTCAATTCCTTTTGTTTCTAAAATTTCTTCAAGTTTTTTTCTAAAGCCTAAATCTGTTTTTATTTCTGGATAATCTATTTCATATATTAGTGAATCTATATATAATCCAGTGCCTCCAACTACTATTGGTTGTTTTCCCCTTTTTAGTATTTCCCTTATTGCACATTTTGCATCCTTTTTGTAGTCTGCAACACTATATCTTTCATTTGGTGCTACACAATCTATTAAATAGTGTTTTATTTCCTGCATTTCTTCTTTGCTTGGTTTTGCAGTTCCAATATTCATTTCTTTATATATTTGCATAGAATCTGCAGATACAATTTCTCCATTGATTTTTTTTGCAAGTTCTATTGAAAGGGCTGTTTTTCCAGATGCCGTTGGACCACCTATTACTATTACTTTTTGTTTTTGCATTATTTTGTTTCCTTTAATCATTATTCTCTGTGTTTTGCGTGTTACCGTATATTGTATTTTGAGTGTTACTACTTTCTACATTTTGTGCATTGCTATATTTTGAATTTTCAAAGTTTTTATCTATTGTTTCATTTACATTGTTTATGACTTCTTCATTTTCAACTACATTGTTGCTTTGTTCTTCATTATTTGTAGATAAACTATCTGTAATTGTTCCTATATTTTTTTGAATTTTTTTGAAATAAAATCCTTCTAATATAAGCACTATTATTAGGACAGTTCCAGCAATTGTTATTTTTTTAGATAGTTCATCTCGTTTTATTTTTTTCTTTCTAAATTTCATATATTGCACAGCAGAGTAAGGAATTGTTAATATTATATTTATTGGAACAAACAAAAATATTACAAAATTCTTACTTTCTTTGTGAATCGATGAATCAATTCCAAAGCCACTAATCCAATATATAATTGAAACTAATATATACATTATTGCAAAACTCGTTGCAATAAAAATCAAAATTTCCTTTTTATCTAATTTTTTTATTATTGTGTATACCATTATAATTGCAAATATGTTTATTATTAAAGTTGCTAAATTTATATATATGTTCATATTTTTCCTCTTTCTATCTTGTTATTTCCTTGAAAATTTTCTTTCTATATCATATTTTGTCATTTTCATACAAACTGGTTCTCCTAGTTTTGTGATAAATGGTTCTTCTATACTCAATAACTGGTCAATTATTCTTTTGGCTTCTTTCTCTAAAGTTGCTATTTTACTTTCTTTTGCAATTATTTTAGCAAGTGTAGCTAAAAATCTTTCTTCTACTTCTTGTTTTTCTGTCCTAGCAACTTTGTTTATTTCTTCTAAAATTTTTAAGAATATTTCTTTTGTATCTAACTCCATGCATACTTCTGGAACAGATGATAGTTTTACTGTATTTGGTCCAAATTCTTCAACTGTAAAGCCAGCATTTTTGAACATTTCCATATTGTCTTTTACAATACCCATCTGTTTTTCACTTAAATTGATAACGTCAGGTAAAAGCATTTGTTGTGAATCTGTCGTGTCTTTTTTATAATAATTTGTTTTAAGATTTTCAAATATTATTTTCTCATTTGCCAAATATTGATTTACTATATAAAGTTCTTTTTCTATTTCTAGTATTATATATGAATCAAATGCAATTCCAATATATTTATATTGTGGTATATTTTTTTCACTATCATTATCAAAAATTGAAATATTTTCTGTCTTAATTATTTCATTAGCATTTGGAATTTTATACTCTTCTTCATTTTCATTTAGCGTTTCTTCGTTAGTTTCAACACCAAATACAGTTGCATACATCTTTTGAAAATCCTTAAAACTTTCATTTTCTTTTTGTTTTAATTCTTCTTCTTTTTCTTTTAATTTTTCTATTTTTTTATCTATCTGTTCTTTCATTACTTCTTCATTTTCTTGTTGCATTTCACTTGTGCTTTCTTGTTCTATACAACTAGTCTGTTCTACATTTTCTTGTTTTATTCCTTCCAATATTTCTTTTTTTATGTCTTCTTTTTGCTCATTTTTTGGTTGCTCTATTGATTTATCTTTTAAATCATCTTTTAGTTCCATTTTTGGTTGTGTTATTGTTGTAAGATCATCTTGTATTTTATCTTTATTTTCTTTTTCCTCTAATTGACTAGCATTAAAATTATAAACACTTTTTCTCATTTCTGCCATTTTATTGATTATAGAACTAAAATTTTGACTCACATCTTCAGGAATTTTACTCTCTGCTTCTATATGCGAACTTGTTATGTCTGTTTTAGAAGAATTTGGTATAATGTTTGATTTTCTTGCCTCATAAACTGCTTCAATTGTATTTGTATTATCTTCTTGTTCATTATTATCTTTTTTGTGTGAAAATCTATCAAAAAAGCTCTTCTTTTTTTCTGATGTTATATTAGTCTTTCCACTGTCTACAATATTACTTGCATTGAAATTATTTAATGTAGATAAATTTTGTTCTTTCTCGTCTTTTTCATTTGAATTTGTTACATTAGTATAATCATGTTTTACTAATGTATCTTTTATAGCATGATATACCGCTTTAAATATTTTTTGTTCATTTTCAAATCTAACTTCTAATTTTGCAGGATGAACATTAACATCAACCTCTTGTGGATTCATTTCAATATCCAAAACAACAAAGGCGTATTTTTGTACTGGTATCAAGTTTTTATAAGCTTGTTCTACACTACTTGAAAGTATTTTGTCTTTTACATATCTTTTGTTTACAAAAAACAATTGGTTTGCTCTGTTGCTACGGGCTATTTCAGGCTTTCCTGCAACTCCAATTACCCTTATATCTTCATATTCATAGTTTACATTTATAATATTTTCAGCAACATCTTTGCCATATATTCCATATATTACATCTCTTATTTCATTATTTCCAGATGTTTGAATTACTGTTTTTCCTGTATTTATAAGTTTTATTGCAATCTCTGGATGAATAAGTGCAATTCTAGCTATTGTGTCTTCAATATATCCAGCTTCTGTATAATCTCTTCTTAAGAACTTATATCTTACTGGAGTATTAAAAAATAAATTTTCTATTGTAACACTCGTACCATTTGGACATCCTATTTCCTCTTTTGCAACTACCTTTCCACCTACAACTATTATTTGATTTCCATTTTGGCTCATTTGCGTTTTAGAGTTCATCGTAACTTTTGCAATTGCTGCAATACTAGCCAATGCCTCCCCTCTAAACCCCATGCTCTTAACATTTTCAAGATCAGATGCATTTCTTATTTTACTTGTTGCATGCCTTTCAAACGCAATTTCCATGTCGTCTTGCATAATTCCTTTTCCATTGTCTGTTACACGAATATAAGAAATTCCTCCGTTTTTTATTTCTACTGTTATCTTTGTTGCCCCTGCATCTATTGAATTTTCAACAAGTTCCTTAACGGCGGATGCTGGTCTTTCAATAACTTCTCCTGCTGCTATTTTATTTATTGTTAAATCATCTAACAAAGCAATATTCCCCACTTTTTTCTCCTCCAATTTAAAAGTTTAATACAAGTCCATTTTTTTGCATTATATCATTAAACAATTATTTTTGTATACATTTTTTTAAAATTTTATGTTTTTTTACCCTGTAACACAATTTTAAAAAATGAATAATATATATCATAAAGCAAATGACAAAATGAATTAAAAATAAATCTTATATAGGAGGTATTTTATGATGGGAAATTGTTGCTGTAACAGTGAAATACTTTGGTTTATTATCCTATTCTTACTACTTTTCTGTGGATGTGGATGTGGCAATAACAGTGGTTGTGGTTGCAACTAGTATTTTAAATGTTGCCTAATCTCAAATTTTACCAAGAATTTTGAACTAATTTATTTTGGAAGGAGGGATAATTATGCCAGAAAATAGATGTGGAAGTTTTGGAAACAATAATTGTGAATGCATTTGGATTATAATATTTATTATATTAATATTCTGCTGCTGTGGAAATAATAATAATGGATGTGGATGTTGCTAATCTTATAGAAAACTTTTAGAAAAGTTTATATTATACACAAAAAAATCGATTCTGGATTTGGCTCCAAAATCGGTTTTTTAAATTGTTATTCTTACATTCCTGCAGTATAACCTGTGGAATATGCAATCTGAAGATTAAAACCTCCAGTGTATGCATCCACATCTATTATTTCTCCTGCAAAATACAATCCTTTTATTATTTTTGATTCCATTGTTTTAGGATTTATTTCTTTTATTGAAATCCCTCCTGAAGTAATAATTGCTTCTTCTATTGGTCTAAAGTCACATATTTCAACTGGAAAATCTTTAAGTACTTTTTCTAAATTTTGTCTTTCCTGTTTTGTTATTGAATTTACCTTTTTTTCTTCATCTATATTTGATAATTTTAATACAGGCAAAATCATTTTTTGTGGCAGTAATTCAAAAAGAGCATTACGTATTTCTTTATTTTTAAATTTTTGAAAGTCTCTTTGAATTCGAGCATCTAATTTTTCAATTGTTAAAGCTGGTTTTAAATCTATTTTTAGAAAAATTTTGCCTTGATTCATTTTTTCTTTTATATTTTTATATCGTAGTATAACTGCTGAACTGCTTAATATTGTAGGTCCAGATACTCCAAAATGAGTAAATAACATTTCTCCAAAATCTTCATAAATAATCTTTTTATTTTCTTCATCTTCTATTTTAATTGAAATATTTTTAAGACTTAACCCTTGCATTTGTTTGCAAATTTCAAGAAAATTTCTTCTTGTTGCGAGCGGAACCAAAGATGCCTTTGGTTCTACTATTGTATGTCCAAGTTTTTTAGCCATTTCATATCCATCTCCAGTAGATCCTGTTAGTGGATAGCTTTTTCCTCCTGTTGCTAAAATAACTTTATCTGCATCTATTTTTACTCTATTTTCAAGTAGCACTCCTGTTACCTGTCTATTTTTTTCACATATTTCTTTTACTCTTGTATTTGTTTTTATTTGCACATTATATCTTTTTAATTTTCTTTCAAAAGCATTTAAAACATCTAAAGATTTATCACTTTCTGGAAATATTCTATTTCCTCTTTCTTCTTTTATATTCACTCCCTGCTCTTCCATGAAATTTATAATATCTTTATTAGTGTAATTTTGAAATGCACTATATAAAAATCTTCCATTTCCTGGTATATTTGAAATAAATTTCTCAATTGGAAGAGAAGAAGTTATATTACACCTTCCTTTGCCCGTTATTAATAGCTTTTTCCCAAGTGAATTATTTCTTTCTAATAACACTACATCATTATTTTCTGCACTAGCTTTTATTGCTGCCATTATTCCTGCTGGACCTCCGTCCAATAACAATAACTTTCATATATTTTCCTTTTTTCAAACTATTATTTTAATTGTCTTTTGTTATATTTTGAACTGCTTTAAGAACTCCTAATTTTCCATACTCATAAGTAAGTCCTCCTTGCTGAAAAGCAACATAAGGAGGTCTAATTGGACCATCACAAGAAAGTTCTATTGAAGAGCCCTGTGTAAATGCTCCTGCTGCCATTATTACTTGATCCGTGTATCCAGGCATATCCCATGGCATTGGAATTGAATTTGAGTCTATAGGTGAACCCATTTGAATTCCTTGGCAATATTTAATAAGCTTTTCTTTGTCATTAAATATTATTGTTTGAACAATATCTGCTCTTTTTTCATTGTATTTTGGCTCTACAGTATAGTTCAACTCTTCAAGTATCTTGCTTGCAAATACCGCTGTTTTTAAGCTTGCTGCAACAACACTTGGCGCAAAAAATAGTCCTTGTAAAAATTGCTTATTTATTCCTAATGTTGGCCCTACTTCTTTTCCTTCTCCTGGTGCAGTAAGTCTTTCAGCTACAAGATTTATAAGCTCTTTTTTTCCTGCTACATAAGCACCATTTGGAGCTAGCCCTCCACCTAAATTTTTTATTAAAGAGCCAACTATTATATCTGCTCCTGCTTCTATAGGCTCTTTAGTTGTTACAAATTCACAATAGCAGTTGTCTATCATAATTACAACATTATTATCTATGCTTTTTATGAATTTTATTACTTTCTCAAGTTTGTCTATCGTTATACTTTTTCTTGTAGAGTAACCTTTTGAACGCTGAATTTCAATTACCTTTATATTACCTTTTTTTAATCTTTGTTCTATTTTATCATAGTCAAATTCATCATTTATCAAATCTATTTGTTCAAAATTTATATTGTAAGACTTTAACGAACTTGGGTTGTCTTTTATTCCAATCACTTCATCTAAAGTATCATAAGGTTTTCCTGTAATGCTTAAAAGAGTATCATTGGGTCTTAATAAAGCAAATAAAGTTACAGTTAAAGCATGTGTCCCAGATATAAACTGACCTCTTACTATTGAATCTTCTGCTTTTAAGACATTAGCAAAAACTTTTTCTATTGTATCTCTTCCAACATCTCCATATCCATAGCCTGTTGTACTTCCAAAATGCATTTCTGAAATTTCGTTGTCTTGAAATGCTTTTAATACTTTTAGGCTATTTATTTGTGCAATTTCGTCTATTTTCCTAAATTCATTTTCCACTTCTTGTTCAACTTTTGTGGACAAATCTTCTATTTTTTTACTTATTCCAAATTGTTCGTACATTTTATTTTACCTTTCTTTAAAAAAGTATGTGCCCTTTGCACATACTGAATATTATATCTCTTTTGTTCTTATTTATTATCTGGTATTATAATTTTTTTATTTTTTTTGTTCTTGTTTTCTTTTGGCTTTTCTATATCTATATTATCATATACTGGTGAGATATTTAAGTCATTTTTATTTCCAGAAACAATTGCAATATCCTTATCTTTTCCCATACAAATCCCCATCCTTTAACCTAATTTTATATTATCATATAAAATTAAAATATGCAATACTCCACCTTAATTTTTGAATTTTATGAAAATTTATAAAGCTTTGTTTGTTTTTTAATAAAAATAATAGTCTTTAAAGATAACATTCAACCTAGAATAGATAGTTATGAAATAGCAACAATAGTAATGTATAAGGTTAAAACAGTTTAGATATATAAAATGGATATGTTCAAATACATATCCATTTCATATATCTATATAGCCTCTTTATTTTCTTCTAATACTTCTTGACTATTGGTATCAGCAGCTTGATCTATAATTTCCATACTTGCTATTGATACTTCATAAGCAACTCTTGCTTCAACTGTTCCATCTTCATGCTTCTTTTCATATTGTCTAGATTGAACTCTTCCTACAATTTTCACTTCTGTTCCTACTGGCATATTTTCACAAAATCTTGCATTTCTTCCCCATGCAATACAAGGAATGTAATCTGATTTATTATATGCTCTATTAACTGCTAATAAAATATCTGCTATTTCTCTGCCAAATGGAGTTTTACGATAAATTGGCTTTTTGCAAATATAGCCATCTAATGTAACTTCATTTGATACATTTTCCTTACTTGGAACAAATTCTTCTTCTTGATTTTCAGCAAATCTAATTTCTTTTGCAAATACTGTTAGTATAAGTCTGTTTCTATCATTTTCAAAACTATTATATGAACGGAACTGACCTTCAATTGTGACATTTTTTCCTATTGATAAATCCTGTTCTACTAATAGTCTTTCAGATATTGTTATAGGAATAATATCTGCATTCCCACTTAAACGTGGAACTTTCAAATCAAATATGTAAAATTTTTCTCCATAAATTTCGTGACTAAATCTTTTATCACTTGTTACTTTTCCAACTAATATTAGTTGATTGTTTTCTGAATAGTTTGTATTCAATTTCTTTTCCTCCCCTTATTTGTTTATCTATTGTATATTATTCTTTTTGTCTCTTTTTTAGATTTTACATCTAACACAACTCTATTATACTACGATTTTTTGGATTTGTCTACATAATAAGTTAAAATTTTCTATATTTTTTTAGAATTTATTGAATTCTCTTCAGAATTTACATAATTATTTTCATATACATTTGCAGAAAGTGGTTTCGTTTTATTGTCTGTAATTACAAATGCCATCGCAAATAGTGTTACAACAGTTCCAAGTGATATTAAATATGAGCTTATTTTGGCTCTATTAAATACAATAAACATTTCAATTTCCTCACTTCTAAAGTCTCGTCTTTTCTATATATATATTTCATCTTATAAATATTATTACAATTTTTTGAAAATTTTATTTGACACAATTCTTCATTTTTTTCATATTATATATTGAGCCATGGCTTAATAAAATTTTTGAAAGGAGATATAAACTATGGAATATGATAAAAACACATGTCCAGTTGTTGATGTTGATGGCGTAATTGCAGGAGGTAAGCAGTTCGATCTTGATATTCGACTTCCAGAAGATAATAGAAATGTTATTTATGGAGTAATAAAAGATTGTTATGGTGAACCTATTTGCGATGCAGTTGTTAAACTTATTGAGGTAATTTTTGATTGTGGAAAAGAAGAAAGAAAACCTGTTTCTCATACTTTTACCGATAAAGAAGGTGAATTTGTTTTTGGACCTCTTTGTGACAAAAAATACTATGAAATTCAAGTTTGGGCAAATGCTGTAAAGCATTGCAAAATATGCACAGATTGTAAAAGAGAAGGAAAATGTCTAAAAGGCGTAAAATTAGAATGTAAATATGATTACAAGCCTGATTGTAAGCCTGACTACAAACCAGATCATAAACCAGATTACAAGCCAGAATGCAAACCAGATTGTAAACCTGATTATAAGCCTGAATGTAAGCCTGAATGTAAGCCTGAACACAAACCTAGTTATGAAGACAAGTATGAAATAGAATACAAAGAAGAGTTCAAAGAAGAATGCAAACCGGATTATAAACCAGACTACAAGCCAGAATGCAAACCAGATTGTAAACCAGACTACAAGCCAGAATGCAAACCTCAATGTAGACCTCAATTCAGGCCTATGTTTAGATAGATAAAAAAAGGGGGGATTCCTATTTTAGGATTCCCTTTTTTACATTATACCTATTTTTTTTGCCATCTGTTTACCTTTTTTCATTATATGTTTTTTTGTACTTGTTGACATTTCAGTATATATCATCATTGCTCCAGCAGATAAAACTGTTCCCATAATCATACCTTTTATAAATTTCATTTTATTACCTCCTATTTTTTATAATTATTATGTGTTTTTTCTTCTCTTTTATACCCTTTAAAAAATTTGTATAACTCATAAATTGCAATAAATAAAATAAATAAAGCAAATATCTTTTTTAAATAAATCGAATTTATATTTTGAGAAATATTTACTCCTATTATTGCTCCAACGATTCCAAATATAGATACCATTATTGCAGTATTTAAATCTACATTTTTATTTTTTAAATTTATTATAATACTTGAAATTGATGTTGGTACAAAAAAAATTAAATTTGTAGCTTGTGCAATATGTTGTTCTACTCCCATAATTAAAGAAAGCAAAAGAATTAGCACTGTTCCTCCACCCATTCCAAGACTTGTTATGTTTCCAGATATGAAACCAAAAATAATCTCTAGCATTAGATTTTCCTTTTATAAAAACATTCTAATTGAAACGTAAAATAAAAATATTATAAAAAATATTCTTAAATAATTTGTAGGCATTTTCTTCAACAATTTTGTCCCTGTTATTCCCCCAATAGTTCCTCCTATTGCACAAAGAATGCTTATTTTCCAATCTATAAAATTGCTTTTATAATAAAAGAAACTACTTGTAATTACCATTGGCAAGACACAAAACACTGCTGTTCCTCTTGCTTTTTTTTCATCCATTTGAAGCAAATATGTGAATGCGGGAATGAGCAATAGTCCTCCACCAGATGCAAACATACCGCATAACAATCCCGCTATAAGTCCTATAAAAATTTTTTTTATTTTTAGCATTGTTTTTCCCTTTTCTTATTATAGGATTTTTTTCTCATATTTATTCCAAATTTTAATATTCTGCTTTTTCAGAATACTTTGTTATAAATTGCTCAATTTTTTGAACCAAGAAATCTATTTCTTCCTTCGTATTTTCCTGCCCAAATGTTGTCCTTAATGTTCCAAAAGCAAGCTCTTTATCTAGTCCTAGTGCTGTTAATACATGTGATGGTTCAGGGCTACCACTACTACAAGCACTCCCTGCAGATGCACTGATTCCATCTTCATCTAATTTTAAAAGTAAATCATCTGCTCTAATCCCCTTAAATGATACATTTGCATTTCCAGGAAGCCTTTGCTTTAAGCTACCATTTATTTTTACATTTTGTATTTTATTTTGAATTTGTTCAAAATAATAATCACGTAAATTTGTTAATTTTTTATTATAGTTTTCTAAATTCATATTTGCAATTTCTATTGCTTTTCCAAGTCCAACAACACCTGCAACATTTTCCGTTCCTGCTCTTTTATTTTTCTCTTGATGTCCACCATCTTGAATTCTTTCAAAGTCTATACCATCTTTTACATACAGAGCTCCAACTCCTTTTGGTCCATAAAATTTATGTGCGGACATTGATAACATATCTATATTCATTTGTTTTACATCTATTTTTATATTTCCTATCGCTTGAACACAGTCTGAGTGAAAAATTATACCATGATTTTTGCAAATTTTCCCTATTTTTTCTATTGGTTCTATTGTACCTATTTCATTGTTTGCAAACATTATAGTTACTAAAATTGTGTCTTCTCTAATGCAATTTTCTAATTCTTGCAATGAAATAATTCCTTCACTGTCAACATTTAAGTATGTAATATTAAATCCTTGTTTTTCAAGCTTTTCACAAGTTCTTAATATTGCTGGATGTTCTATTTTAGTTGTTATAATGTGTTTTCCTTTTTCTCTATTTGCGTAACACACACCCTTTAAAGCCAAATTATCACTTTCACTTCCACAAGATGTAAAATAAATTTCCTTTGGATTGCAATTTATTGCATTTGCTACTTTATTTCTTGCAGTTTCTATTGCTCTTCTAGAATTTCTTCCAATTCCATATACTGCAGATGCATTCCCATACTGCTCACAAAAATATGGGAGCATTTCTCTTAAAACCTCTTCTTTTACAGGAGTTGTAGCTGCATGATCAAAATATATTGTTTTCATAGTTTCACCTCTTTCTTATATATTTATATTTTGCGTGCAATATATTATTCATTAAATTTTAATAAACAAGCACAAAAAAACACTAGAAAATTAAATTTTCTAGTGTATATATATAGGAATTTTTATGTTAAACTTTTTTAATTTGATGACCATCTTAAAACTTTTATGTTTTTATATGTATCAAGAACATCACTATATTTTTGATGCTCATCTTCCCAAACCATTTCTGGTATTTTATCAAAAGCATCAAATACTTTTTCCGCTTCCATTAAAAATATAACTTGTTCTTGTGGACTCATCTTTTCATACTTTTTTGAAAACTCATACAATTTATCTAACATTTGGTTTGCTTCTATGAAACTCCAAAAATCTTTTACGTTTATTCCTGCAAATTTAAGTTGCATAACCGAATATATAACTAATCCAAATATTACTAAAAAAAGTAAATATATAATTGTGATTAATTCCATTTTTTCACCTTCTCTTTTGAATATACCTATATTATATCATTTTTGTTAAATAAATGCAACATTTTTGTAATATTTTTGTAATATTGCTGTAATATTTTTATATTTTTCTTTTAATAGAACTTTCCTATTACAAAAAAATAACTAATCATAATTTGATTAGTTATTTTTTTATTTATTTTGTATTATCTGTAAGCTTAATATGTACATCATCTAGTTGTTTTTGAGCTACCTTGCTTGGTGCATTCATAAGCAAGTCTCTTGCTTTTTTATTTTTAGGGAATGCAATTATTTCTCTTAAATTGTCATTATTTGTTAGAAGCATTATCATTCTATCTACACCAGGTGCTGCACCTGCATGTGGTGGGGTTCCATATTGGAATGCATTATATAATGCACCAAATCTAGTTTCAACCTCCTCTTCGCTATATCCTGCTATTTCAAATGCTTTTACCATCAACTCTGGATCATGGTTTCTAACTGCTCCAGATGCCATTTCATAACCATTACATACAACGTCATATTGATATGCAAGTATTTCTAATGGATCTTGATTTTTTAAAGCTTCCATCCCTCCTTGTGGCATTGAAAATGGATTATGGTTGAAATCTATTTTTTCCTCATCTTCATTATATTCATACATTGGAAAATCTACTATAAAGCAGAAACGGTATGTGTCTTTTTCAAGTAGGTCTAATCTTTTTCCAAGTTCTATGCGAACAAGTCCTGCTATTTTTTGAACTGTTTCTAATTTTTCATCAGAAACAAAAAATATGCTATCTCCTTCTCCTGCTCCTAGAGTTTTTAATCCACTTAAGATTTCTCCTGTAATAAATTTTGCGATTCCTCCTGTTGGTCCTTCATTTGTTAGTTTTACCCATGCAAGACCTTTGGCTCCAGCTTCATTTGTAGCAAATTCTACCATATTGTCAAAGAATTTTCTGCCTTGATCTGCTCCATTTGGAACTATTATTGCTTTTACAATTTTTCCTTTGAAAGCATTAAATTCTGTTTTTTTAAATATTTCTGTTACATCTTGAATTATAAGTGGATTTCTTAAGTCTGGCTTATCTATTCCATATTTCTCCATGGCTTCTCTATATGGAATTCTTATGAATGGTACTTCATCAACTTTCCAATTTGTGAAATGCTTAAACGTTGATGTAAATATTTCTTCAAGAACTGCAAGAATATCTTCTTGTGTTGCAAATTCCATTTCAAAGTCTAATTGGTAGAATTCACCTGGTGCCCTATCTGCACGTGGGTCTTCATCTCTAAAGCATGGCGCTATTTGAAAATATTTGCTAAATCCTGATACCATAAGCAATTGTTTAAATTGCTGTGGTGCCTGTGGCAATGCATAAAATTCTCCTGGGTGTAATCTACTTGGAACTAAAAAGTCTCTTGCCCCTTCTGGCGAAGAATTTGCAAGTATTGGTGTCTGTATTTCTGGGAAACCCATTTCATACATTTTATCTCTTAAAAATTTTAATACTTCTGAACGAAGTAATATATTTTTATGTATTTTATCATTTCTTAAATCTAAGAAACGATATTGAAGTCTTAAATCTTCTTTTACTGAAGAAATATCAACTTTTTCCGAATTTACTTCAAATGGTAAAACATTTTTACATTTTCCAAGCATTGTAATTGAACTTACTTCTATTTCAATTTCTCCTGTAGGTATTTTTAGATTTTTATTTGAACGCTCTACAACTTTTCCATCTGCAGAAATAACACATTCTGTAACAAGGTCATCAGAAATTTGTTTTTCGTCTTTTATAACTATTTGTGTAATTCCTGTGTCATCTCTTAAGTCAATAAATTTCATGGCTCCAAGGTTGCGTATTCTTTGAACCCAACCTGCAAGTTTAACTGTTTCCCCAACATTTTTTATATTTAGTTCTCCGCATGTATGATTTCTATATTGATTATTCATATTTTTGCTTCCTTTCCTGCATCACAAATTTTGACAAAATTGTAATTTAAAATTTTTCTAGTGTGTTTATTTTTCTTATGCAAACACTTTAACCTGTACCAAATCATTCATTTATGTCTATTATTATAGAACTTAATTATTTTTATGTCTAGTGTTTTCTTGCATATTCATATAAAATTATTCCTGTTGCTACTGCTGCATTTAAGCTTTCTGTTTTACCAAGCATTGGAATTTTTACTTTTTTATCTGCAATTTCAAGAACTTCTTTTGATACTCCATTTGCTTCATTTCCAATAACTATTGCCTCTTTCTTATATGCAACATCATATATTGTATCGTTTGTTTGAAGTGATGTTGCAATAACTTCAAATTTATGCTTTTTTATTTGTTTTAAAGTTTCTACTATATTAGAGCTTTTAATAAAATTTACTCTATATATAGCTCCCATTGTTGAGCGTACAACTTTTGGACTATATGCATCTGCTGTTTTTTCTGATAGTATAATTTGCTTTAAGTTCACACTATCAAGTGTTCTGATTATTGTTCCTAAATTTCCTGGATCTTGAATTCCATCTAAGACAAGTATTACATCTTCGTCATAGTTTATTGAATTTTCATCATCCTTTTTTTCTATTACAGCAAGAATGCCTTGTGGGTTCTCAACTTCTGTAATTGTTTTAAATACATTTTTAGAGACATATATGCAGCTTTGTTTTGCAACTTCATATAACAAATCTTTTGGCAATGTTCCATCATTTAAGCATTCTTCGCAAACCATGACTTTAGATATATTTGCATTTTCTGTAATTGCCTCTTTCACCATTTTTATTCCTTCTACTAAAAACATATTTTGCTCTTCTCTATACTTTTTTTCTTTTAGCTTTTTAATGTTTTTTATTATTTCATTATCTTTACTTGTAATTACTTGCATTTTTGATTTCATTCCTCCTCTTACTTGGCTAACCTTTTTTGGCTTCATCTTCTATCTTATTATATATTAGAAAATTTTCAATTTCTTTCAATTTATCAATTTCCTTTTGCTTTTCTAATGTAAATGTTATGTATGGCTCTACCCCTTGTGAAAAGCGAACTCTTCTGTTATATTTTTTTACTAATATTGGAACCAACTCAAGATTAAATTTTTCTTGTTCATATAAAAATACAATTCCATCTCTTCTCTGAGATATTTTTACAATATTTGCTTCTTTTGCAAGTTTTTTTATTCTTGCTATTTCAAGTAAATTTTCAACTTCTGATGGCATTGGTCCATATCTATCTATTATTTCATCTGTAACATTTTGAATGTCTTGCTCTGTTCTACATAGTGCAATATCTTGATAAATTTCAATTTTTTGTGAATCATTTTCAATATATTCTTCTGGTATATATGATGAAAATGAGAGTTCTATTTGAACATCTTGTTCTTCATTAACTGTAACTCCTTGCATTTCTTTTATTACATCATCTAAAAGTTTGCAATATGTATCATATCCAACTTGCTCCATGTGTCCACTTTGAATTTCTCCAAGTAGACTTCCAGCTCCTCTTATTTCTAGATCTCTCATTGCTATTTTAAATCCTGATCCAAATTCTGTGAATTCCTTTATGGCTTTTAATCTTTTATCTGCAACTTCTGTTAATAGTTTGTCTCTTTTATATGTAATATATGCATACGCTTGTTTTTCTGCCCTTCCAACTCTTCCTCGAATTTGATAAAGCTGTGCAAGACCAAGTCTATCTGCGTTTTCAACAATTATTGTGTTTGCATTTGGAATATCTATTCCAGATTCTAATATTGTTGTACAAACAAGTACATTTGTATTTCCTTTTATAAAATCAAACATAATATCTTCTAGTTCATTTCCACCCATTTGACCATGTGCATAAGCAACCTTTGCCTCTGGAACTAAATTTTCTATTTCTATTGATTTTTTTTCAATTCCGTCTACTTTATTATATAGATAAAATACCTGTCCTCCTCTTTCAAGTTCTTTTGTTATTGCCTCTCTTATAACTTCTTCATCATATTCTAATACATAAGTTTGAACTGGTTTTCTATTTTGTGGAGGTTCATATATAACAGACATATCTCTTACTCCAACAATAGACATATGAAGTGTTCTAGGAATTGGCGTAGCTGTCATTGTTAAAACATCTACATTTGTTTTATATTGTTTTATTTTTTCTTTATCTTTTACACCAAAACGATGCTCTTCATCTATTATAAGAAGTCCTAAATCCTTGAATTCAACATCTTTACTAAGTAATCTATGTGTACCAATTACAATATCTATTTGTCCTAATTTTAGCTTTCTTATTATTTCATTTTGTTCTTTTTTGGTTCTAAAACGATTTAACAGTTCTACTCTTATTGCAAAATCTTCCATTCTTTGTTTAAAACTTTCATATTGTTGTTGAGCAAGAACTGTTGTTGGAACCAAGTATGCAACTTGTTTTTGATCCATAATAGCCTTAAATGCTGCTCTAATTGCAACTTCCGTTTTTCCATATCCAACATCTCCACAGAGTAATCTATCCATTGGTCTTGGACTTTCCATATCTCTTTTAGTTTCCTCTATACAACGGAGTTGATCATCTGTTTCTGTATATGGAAAGCTATCTTCAAATTGTTTTTGCCAAGCCGTGTCTTTTGAAAATGCAAATCCTTTTACTTTTTGCCTTTTAGCATAAAGCTCTATAAGATCTTTAGCAACTTCTTGCAAATTTCTTTTTACTCTTGCCTTTGTGTTTTCCCATTCCTTTGACCCAAGTTTGTTTATTTTAGGTGCATTCTCTCCACCTCCAATATATTTACGAATACTATCTAAATCATTTGTAGGAATATATAACATATCATCATTTCTATAACGAATTTTTATATAGTCTTTTATTATTCCATCTGCCTTTAGTGTACTTACTCCTATAAATTGGCCTATTCCATGATTTTTATGAACTACATAGTCTCCTATTGTTAAATCTGCAAATACTACTTTTTCTCCTTGTTTAAAACTACTGCTCAACTTCCTTTTCTTTTTGGTTTGTGATGTAAATAAATCTTCTCCTGTAATAACAATCTGATTTAAATCATAGCATTCATAACCAGAACTTAGGCTCCCTTCTAAAACTATTACCGATTTATTATTTCCCTCTGTACTTGATTTTTTTGTATATGGTACTTCTTTTTCGTTTAAAAGATTTATAAACTTTTCTAAAGTTTCACTATTTCCTGCTAAGATAAATACTTGTTTGTTATTGTTTAGCCATTTTATAATGTCTCCTATTAGTATTTCTATTTCACTTTTATAATATTTTACATCTCTATAATTAAAATTAAATTTTATAACTGCAAGCTTATTTGTCCCTATATCTTGTTTTTCCAAAGAAACTAATTGTTTATCTGTTTCAAAATCCATTCTTTCAATATTTTGAATTGACTGAGGAACAAACTTTTCCTTTTCTATCAAAGTTTTAATTAAATTATTATTTTCTATTAAAATATTGTCTTGTCTTTGTTTTATTTTTGAAGGTTCATCTACAAAAATGATGAAATTTTTATCTAAATAATCCACAAAATTTTCTTGTTTTGTGTAAAAGTAATTAAAATATTTTTCAATTTTACTTATATAATCTCCACTTTCAACAAGCTCTGCGTCTTGCTCATCTTGATTATTTTCTCTAATTTTATTTGCAATGTTTGTTAGACTATCTTCTAAAACAAATTCATGTGCTGGCATTATTTCTATTTTATCTAGCATTTCAAGTGAGCGTTGAGAAGTTATGTTAAATCTTCTAATAGAATCAACACTTTCTCCCCAAAACTCTATACGAATTCCTTCTTTTTCAGAGATTGCAATATCTATTATGTCTCCTCTAAAGCTTACATGTCCTCTTCCTTCTACAAGGTCACATCTCTCATATCCCATAGAAATTAGATTTTGTTTTATTTGTTCTACTGAATAATCTTTTCCAACTTTTAGTTCTTGTTTATTTTGAAATAGAGTTTTCTTTGCAACCATTTTTTGCATTAAAGCTTCTATTGTTGTTACTATTATTTTTGCTTTTTTATTCTCTATTTTATTTAAAATATCTTGCCTTTCAAAAGGTAAATCTTTACTTTCCGCAATATAGTCATAAGCTACTATTTCTCGTTTTGGAAAATAAAGTACATGTTCAAATTCGTTTGTGAAGTATTTCAAGTCATTTGCTATTCTTTTAGCTTCTATTTCATTGTATGTTACTATGCAAATTGGTCTTTTAGTTGTTTCATAACTTGCATATAAATATTGAATTTTTCCTATGTCAGATAAACCCGATATGGCAATTACCGGGTTATTTTTATTTTCCATTTGTTCTATATATTCTTGAAATTTTGGGAGGTTTTGCAAGCGCGATATTATTGCATTCATTTTATTTTCCTCTTTTCTACATATGCTATTATACTACAGTTTTTCTGTTTTTAAAAGCACTTTAAAAAAATAAATTGTTACCATGTTATATAGATATTCTACTTCTATGTCATCAACCTATAGCATAAATTATTACAAAAAAGATCTACGGAGGCAGGTGATTTTTTGAAAAAGACAATTCTAAAAACATTTTTATTATCCATTAAAGAAAATATTCTTCCTGTTTTTATTTGTATATTCACAATATGTTTAGTAATATTTTCTAAAAGCAATTTATTAGCTAGTAAGCAAGGACTTAGCTTATGGTCAAGTAATGTCGTTCCATCTCTTTTGCCATTTTTTATAGCATCTGAATTGCTTTCATATACAGATATAATTTATAATTTTGGAAAACTATTAGAACCCATAATGAGACATTTGTTCAATGTGCCTGGAATTGGAAGTTATGCATTTTTAATGGGAATTATTAGTGGATATCCTACTGGTGCAAAAATTGTAACAGATTTAAAGCATAATGGACTTTGTACTAAAGTTGAAGCAGAAAGATTGCTTGCATTTACAAATAATTCTGGTCCATTATTTATTTTAGGAACCGTTGGGATTAGTTTATTTGGAAATAGTACGATAGGTTTTTTACTTTTATTTACACATATTCTTGCCTGCTTAAGTGTTGCATTTTTGTTTCGTTTTTATAAAAGTAATGATATAAATTCTTCAAGTTCAAAAATGCTAAAACATACTACAGATATAAATTTTTCAAATTTAGGTGAAATTGTTGGAAAGAGCATTATGTCTGCAGTTAAAAGCATTGTTGTAATAGGAGGCTTTGTTGTTTTATTTAGCGTTATTTTATCTATTTTAAAAAATAGCAATATTATTGATGTAATTTCAAATATATTATTCCCAGCTTTTAAGATTTTCGGAATAAATGATATTAAGTTTGTAAATGGATTTATTTATGGGATTATTGAGCTTACAAATGGTATTATGCAAGTTGCAAACATCAAGTGTAAAACAATTTCTATAAATATATTGATTGTGTCTTTTTTGCTCGGATTTGGTGGACTTTCTGTTTTAATGCAAGTAAATAGTATAGTATCAAAAGAGAACATTTCTATAAAGCCTTATTTTATTGGCAAACTATTGCAAGGCTTATTGGCTTGTATTTATACTGCAATAATTATGCAAATGATTCCTATTTTTAATTTAAATTTATAGATAACTTTGATAAAATTTTTTAATTTAACATGATAAAGTTTAAATGAACTTTTGTTATATAAAAGAGATATATTTAAAATACATGAATTTTACATTCATTGGCCTTTAAATGTATCTCTTACTTTTTTTGAAATTTTAAGTATATTGTTTAACTATATCGTCAATAACATCTGAATCATTTGGCATAATTTCTTTTTTAACAAGTAAACTTAAAATATAATTTATTGCTTCTTCGTTGTCTGTTACATTCATTAAATTTGCAATTTCTAGTTTTTTCTTTTCTTCATTTTCTTTTACAATTTCAATTCCATATTTTTGATGCTTTAATTTGTAATAGCTAACACTTTCATGAACTCCTTGTTGTTTGTCCATAATTTGTTTGTTTATTATAATTGTACCATAAAGTTTTTTCATTCATGTTCCCCTTTCTTTGAAAATATTTTTTATTGTATTACTTCTTCCATTTTTTGGCAAGTCTTTTTTTTAATTTATTTTATTTTTTATTTACAGGTTTCGCTATTTTTCGCTGTTTTTTGACATAACTTTTTATTAAATGTTATGGAAATGTATCGAAAATTTTACTTAAAATATTGATTTTGTTTAAATTTTATGATATCATAGAGTTGTGTAAAAATCAGTCAAAGGAGGATTTGTTTAGTATTTAGTTAAACTAAACAATATATTAATTACCATGAAGTTAATAAACCGAATTAAAAATGTCTTTTCTATTTTTATGGAACCAGCGGTTGTTGAAGCTCCATTAAATGCACTAGATTCAGAAATTTTAGAGGAACTAAAAAAAAGCAAACAAAACATAGAAAATGAAGCAGTAAGTTATGAAAAAAGTATTGGAGAACCAAGTAAAATAGTAAAATCAAAAAATGAAAGATCTCATTCGAGTTCAAATCAATCTCATACAGCTCAAGTTAATCCTATAAATATAAATTCTAGAAAAGCTAATGAATTGAATTTTGAAGATTATGAAAGAGATGATAACGAGAAATGAACAATTTTACAATAAATTGTTCATTTTTTCTTGACATTTTAATTTTTACCTATTATAATAATACTTGTCTTTTATATGGCGATGTAGCTCAGTTGGCTAGAGCATCCGGTTCATACCCGGCAGGTCATTGGTTCGACCCCAATCATCGCTACCATAGAAAAATACCACATAATAAAATGTGGTATTTTTTATATAAATTTTATTCTAATTTCTTTGTTTATTAACTCATATAATCTCTTAACTTTTTAGATCGAGATGGATGTCTCAATTTTCTTAATGCCTTTGCTTCTATTTGACGAATTCTTTCACGAGTTACCATAAATTCTTTTCCAACTTCTTCAAGTGTTCTTGCCTTTCCGTCTTCTAGTCCAAATCTTAATTTTAAAACTTTTGCTTCTCTTGGAGTAAGTGTTTTCATTACTTCTTCAAGTTGTTCTTTTAAAAGTGTATATGTTGCAGAATCTTGTGGAGCTGGACTGTCATCATCTTGTATAAAATCTCCTAAATGGCTATCATCTTCTTCTCCTATTGGAGTTTCCAAAGATACAGGATCTTGAGCAATTTTTTGAATTTCCATTACTTTTTCAACTGGTATTTCCATTTCTTTTGCTATTTCCTCTGGTGTAGGTTCTCTTCCTAATTGTTGTAATAGATGTCTTGATGTACGTATCAATTTATTAATTGTTTCTACCATGTGAACTGGTATACGAATTGTTCTTGCTTGATCTGCTATTGCCCTTGTAATTGCTTGGCGAATCCACCATGTAGCATAAGTGCTAAATTTGAATCCCTTTGTGTAATCAAATTTTTCTACGGCTTTTATAAGACCCATATTCCCTTCTTGAATTAAGTCTAGAAACAACATTCCTCTGCCAACATATTTCTTTGCAATACTTACTACAAGTCTTAAGTTTGATTCGGCCAATTTTTGTTTTGCCTCTTCATCCCCTGCTAGAACCTTTTTGGCAAGTTCTAGTTCTTGATCATAAGTTAGAAGTGGAATCTTTCCTATTTCACGCAAATACATACGAACTGGGTCGTCTACATTTACTCCTTCCAGTCCTTCATTTAAATCTATTTCGTCTAATTTGATGTCTTCTACTTCTTCTAAATCTTCAATGTCTGGCTCATCAATATCTTCTTGCAATATGTCTACACCTAAATCTTCAAATGCATCAAATACTTTATCTATTTGCTCTGGATTTGCCGTATCAAGCTCGCTACTTAATTCTCCATAAGTAATTTTACCTTTCGATTTCGCTTTTTCTATTATTTTATTTAGTTTTGCATTTTCATCTGCAGTACTTTCTTTTTCTAAATTCCCAGATGCTTCTTCTTTTATTTCTTCCTTAATTTCGTTTCGAATCTCTTGATCTATTGTTTTCTTGTTTGTTGTTTTTTCAGGTATTTTTTCTACTTTTGCTTTCTCTTCTTCTTTTTCTTTTTTTGTTTCAGTTTTTTTGGTATCTTCCTTTTTAATTGTTTTGTTTTTTATACTATTCTCTTTCGCAGTAATATTTTCTTTTATTTTTTCGATATCAGTTTTTTTAATTGTTTTTTTATTTTTTTCTTTTTGTATTGTTTTCCCAGGTTCCGTTTCTTGTTTTTTAATAGTTTTTTTAGCTGGTTTTTCTTCTGATTTTATTGTTGTTTTTTTAATTTTATTTTTTTCGGTTTTTTCCAATTATATTACCTCCTATTTCATTTTCGCAAGTTCAATGATTATAGTATTTAATCTAGCTTCTAGCTCATTCCTTTGTTCACCGGTTATTCCACCTTGTTCAAGAAATTTTATGATTTCATTTTTTTCTAAAATTATTTTTTCCTTTGAATATGTCTTAATTATATCTTCTATGCATTTTTCAATATCTATTACTTCAAAATCGTAGGCTAAAATCCACGAAATCTCATTTATTATTTCTTCGTTTTCGAACCAATTTAACACACTGCTTGTATTAATATTTCCTTTTTCAAACTCTTCATACAATTTTTTTATAATAGTTCTATTTTGTTCGTTTTGAATATCATTTACTGTTATTGTTTCTTTTAATTTTGAATAACTTTTTTCTGGGTAGTTTATTAAAAGATATATTATAAGTCTTTCTCTTTTTTCTGTTTGAGTATTTTCTTGAATTTGCTCTTTTATTTCTAATTTTGGTTTTGATCTTTCAAGTATTTTTTTACTATAATTCGATGAATTTTCTAGTTTACTAATTTCTGCATAAATTGATTCTTTTGATATATTATACTCTTTAGCGATTTTATCTACATATACTTCTCTTTCAAGGTCATTACTTGTTCTCTGTAACACTTTCGCAATTTCCTTAAGAAACTTAATTTTATCATTTGAATTCTCTAGATTTAATGTTTTCTTTAATATCTTTATTTTAAATTCTACAAGTGAAATTGCATTATCTATGCATTTTTGAAATCTTTCTGGTCCGTATTTTATTATATATTCGTCTGGGTCTTTTGCAGCTCCATCTAATTGTAAGATTCTAACGTCACATCCTAAATTTTGTAGTATGTCAAGTCCTCTTAATGTTGCATTTTGACCTGCGCCATCTGCATCATATCCGATGATGATTTTCTCAGAAGCTTGGCGAAGCATTCTTCCTTGTGCCTCTGTAAGAGCTGTTCCATTTGATGCAACAACATTATGAATTCCTCTTTGATGTAAAGATATAACATCCATAAATCCTTCTACAATTATTATTTCTTTTTGACTATACTTTTTTGCAATATTCATTGCAAAAAGTATTCTAGATTTATCATATACTAAATTTGATGGCGAGTTTATGTATTTTCTTTTTGGTTTTCCGTCTTCTGTTTTGTTTTTTGTATCATGAGCTAAAATTCTTCCACCAAATCCAACTACTCTGTTTCTTGTATCCATAATTGGAAACATTAGTCTATCTCTATATGAATCATAGAAAGTACCATTTCTTTGTGATTTTTGAATAAGCCCTGTTGCTAGCATTTCTTCTTCTGTATATCCTTTTGATTTTAGATATAAGTATAATTCATTGAATGTCCCTGAATAACCAATCTTAAATAGTTTTAATGTATTGTTGTCTAAATGTCTAAATTTGACATAGTCTTGACCTGTTTTTGCAGTTGGTTTGTAGAGATTTTGATGATAGAATTCTGCTGCCAAATCATTTATTTCATACATTTTTGATTTTAAGTGTGCAATTTTTTCATCTTCCGAATTTGTATTGGTAGGCAATTGAATTCCTGCTCTTTCTGCTAAAAGTCTAATTGCCTCGGCATAATTTATGTTTTCAATTTTAGATACAAAAGAAAAGACATCTCCTCCTTGTCCACACCCAAAACAGTGGAAAATTTGCTTTTCTGGTGAAACGCTAAAAGACGGCGTTTTCTCCGAATGAAATGGGCATAGTCCAAAAAAACTTCTACCGCTTCTTTTTAGCCTAACATATTGAGAAACTATATCAATAATATCATTTTTCGATTTTATTTCATCTAATAATTCATCACTATATCTTGCCATTTTGGTTGCCTTTCTTTTTTATAAATATATTATTCGACATAAAATAAACAAATCCTTCTTTTGTGTTATGTAAAATTATATTTTCTGACTTATTTTTTACGGTATTTTAGCGAAAACTTTTATATAAAAAAGTTTATTTTATATGAGTCGCAAAATGGACGACTTTTGTATAAGTCGTCCTTTCAAGTTAATTTTTTATAAGTTTGTTCCTGTTCCATCATAAGGAATAAATTTTTTAACAATATCTTTTCCAATTTTATTTTCAGCATTTGCTTCTGGCATTTTATATTCTTCAAACGATGCCTCAATTTTGTTATCTATCAAGTTTTCAACTTCCTCTTGTGATGAGTGTTCTGCTAAAACAAGTTCACTAACAAGTATTTGTTTTGCATTGTTTAACATTTTTTTCTCTCCTGTAGATAACCCTTTTTCTTTTTGCTTAAAAGCTAAATTTCTTACAACATTAGCGACCTCATAAACGTTTCCGCTTTTCATTTTTTCCATATTATCTCTATATCTTTTATTCCAGTTATTTGACATTTCTGTTTCATTTTCTTCTAGGATCTGAAATACTTTATTTGCATTTTCTTTGCTAATTACATTTCTAACCCCTATTTCTTCTGCTTTTGCAGTTGGAACCATTACTTTAACTTCACCTGGCATTTTAATAATATAATAGGCTTGTTTTTCTCCTAAAATATCTTTCTCCTCTATTGCATCTATTGTTCCTGCCCCATGCATTGGATATACTATTTTATCACCTACATTAAACATGTAAGACACTTCCTCTCTATTATATTTTTTATGTTTGTTAGTTAAAGAAATGCTTTCTCTTTTTTAACTACGCCTCTATTATACTACAAAAATTGGCAAAAGTCAAAGTCTTTGCCAATTTTTTATGTAATTTTTTTAAGTCTCCCTTGCCCATATTACTAGTCTTTTAGAGGCATCAGTGGTACATGTTGTTAGCGAAATCTCTCTTTTTCCACCTGTATTCCTAACTGCATATTCAAAATCTGTATCTGATGTTATATATGATTTATAAATTGAATATTCTATTGTTGTTCCCATTTGATCTGTAATATAAATTTTATCGCCAACCATCAATTTTTTGTTATTTGAAAATAAAGTGCCATTACGATAGTTGTGTGCTGCAAGAACTGTATTTCCTGGTTTATTTAAACCTACTCCATATAGAACAGCAACCGCAGATGTCATTGAACTAACTGTTTCTCTATCTACTATTGCTGCTTTTACATTTGTTTTTGGAATTTTAATTGTTCCAATCACCTTGTAAGATTTGGATGAGTTTGATGGTGTTCTTTTTGTTGAATGGGATGGTGTTGATTGTGTTTCCACTATTGTATCATTTTCAGTATTTTCTTGTCCTTCTTTGCTTTGATTTTCATCATCTATTGCAACAACTACTATATTATTTTCAAATTCCTCCACCATTTTTTCTGATTGTTTAAAAGCTATAAATCTATTTACATAGTAATATGCTGCATATCCTACAACGCAGATCAGTGTAATAATTGCAATTGTTACAATTACATTGAAGAACTTGTTTCCTTTTTTCATTTAGTTCTCCCTTCTTATTTATTGCTCTCTTGCCCATATAATTAGTCTGCTTTGTGTATCATCTGTACATGTTATTAATGAAATTTCTCGTTTGCCTTCTGTGTCACGATCTAAATATGTAGAATCTTCTGGTGTTGTTGTATATGTTCTATAAATTACATATTCAACTTTATTACCTCTTAAATCTGTAATATATACTTTATCTCCTTCAACTAATTTTTTGTTATTAGAAAAAAATCTTCCATCTCTGTAGTTATGACCAACAATTGTTGTATTCCCTACTTCATTTAATCCTGGACCATCATAGATTGCAACCGAAACATCTATTGCACTTTTACTTGCACTTTCAAGAACTGGATATTCCAAATTAATTGCTGGAATTTCAATTGTTCCTACCATTGGAAATCCTTTATATAATTTCATCGAAGTAGTGTTGTTGCTGTTGGTACTGTTTATAGTATTTGAATCTATCAAAACATTTTCTTCAACTTCTATTAACCCTGTGTTTGTGTCTACATTTACTTCATTATCACTATTTTTATTGGTAACTTCCTCCTGAAGGTTTTCAGCTGTTTTTGTTGACTCCTGTTTTTCATTCCCATTTCTTGAGATAATAAACCCCGTTACTCCTATAGCTCCTATTATTATTACTATTCCTACTATTAAAAAAATTGTTAATAGATTTGAATATTTACTATCAAAAATATTATTAGACATAAAAATACATCCTCCTTTGTAAATAACACTAATTTTATTATACTACAAAAAGGACGTATTTTCCATAGTTTTATCAAATTTATTTCCTTACTCCACAATTTTTTCACCAAGTTTTTTTCCTGCAAGCACATGAAAGTGAATATGCATTACTTCTTGTCCCGAATCTTTTCCACAATTTGCAATTACTCTATACCCTTTATCTTTAAATCCTTCTTGTTCTGCTATTTTATTTATAGTCAAATAAATTTTGCCAATTAATAGCTTATCTTCTGTCTTTAAATCTGTGAGCATACTTATGTGTTTTTTAGGAATTACTAATATATGAATTGGTGCTGCTGGATTTATATCATGAAATGCAAGTACATCTTCGTCTTCATATACTTTTCTTGAAGGAACTTCTCCTTTTATTATTTTACAAAATAAACAATCTTCCATTTTAATTTTCACACCTTTCTTTAGTTATGAATCTAATAATTCAAATTATTCTAAAATTGCTTTTATACGTCTAACTCCTGCAGAACTTGCCTCTTCTTTCTTTATTTTAAAATGTCCTAATTCACTTGTATTTTTTACATGTGGTCCTCCACATAATTCTTTTGAAATATCCCCTATCGTGTACACTGTAACAATATCTGGATATTTTTCTATGAACATACATTCTGCTCCACTCTTAACTGCATCTTCTTTTTTCATCTCTTCTACTGTGACAGGAATTTCTTCTTGTATCCATTCATTAACTAAATCTTCTACCTTTTGCTTTTCTTCTTCTGTTAGTTTGTGGTCACAGTTGAAATCAAATCTCATTCTTTCTGTTGTAATGTTCGAACCTCTTTGATGAGTATCTTTTCCTATTACTTGTTTTAATGCTGCATTTAAAAGGTGTGTTGCTGTATGATATTTTGTTTCAATTTCACTATTTCCTGCAAGTCCTCCCTTAAAACGTTGTTGTGAACCTGCTCTTGACTTTTCCTGATGTTCTTTGAATTTTTGATTAAATCCTTCTTCGTCTACTTTAATTCCTTTTTCATTTGCAAGTTCAACAGTAAGCTCTAAAGGAAATCCATAAGTATCATATAATTTAAATGCTAAATCTTTATCTAATATTTTTTCATTTAAGCCTGAAACCATTTTTTCAAATTCTTTTAAACCTTTTTCAAGTGTATTATTAAATTTTTTTATTTCATTTGAAAGAACTTCTAAAACAACTTCTTTATTTTTCTCTAATTCATCATAATACTTACTATATTCATCTATTATTAGAGTTGCAAGTTTCCTTTCAAATCCGCTTTCTATATTTATTCCAAGTTTTTTTGCATGGCGAACCATTCTACGAATTAGTCTTCTTAAAATATAGCCTTGATCTGTATTGGATGGTTTTATTCCTGCAGGATCTGCTGCAATAAACACTGCTGTCCTAATATGATCTGCAATTATCCTCATAGATTTTTCATTTCCTTTATAAGGAAGGTTTGCAATTTCAGATATCTCTTTGATCACTGATTTCCAAATTGAAGATTCATAATTGTCATTAACACCTTCAAGTATTGCTGTAGTTCTTTCAACTCCCATACCAGTATCTATGTTTTTTTGTGGAAGTTCTGTTAACGTTCCATCAGCATGCCTTTCATATTGCATGAAAACATCATTCCAAATTTCTACCCATCTCTCATCTTCCGTATCAAATTTTTCAGGAATTGGATCTGAACTCCTCCAATAAAACATTTCTGTATCTGTCCCGCATGGTCCTGTTTCTCCTGCTTTCCAGAAATTATCTTCAGAAGTTTTTGCAATTCTTTCCTCTGGAATGCCTAAACTATGCCATAAATCAAATGCTTCTTTATCAAACTCTAATGTTTCATTTCCACCAAATACTGTTACTGCAAGCCTTTCAATTGGAATACTTAGGACTTTTGTTAAAAATTCAAAACTGTTTTTTATTGCTGTTTCTTTAAAATAGTCTCCCAAACTCCAATTCCCAAGCATTTCAAAAAATGTATGATGGTATGTATCTCCAATATTTTCTAAGTCATTTGTTCTTACACATTTTTGGTAATCGCAAAGTCTTTTTCCTAGTGGATGTTTTTGGCCCATTAAATATGGTATTAAAGGTTGCATTCCTGCTGTATTAAATAAAACGCTTGGATCATTTTCTGGTACAACTGGTGCAGATGGAATTTGAACATGTCCTTTACTTACAAAAAAGTTTATATATAAGTCTTTTAAGTTTGTTTTCTCCATTTTTATCTCTTCCTTTCTTATCGCATAGGTTTTGGTTTGAAAATCCTAATTATTTTTTAACTTTATTCTTCTTTTTTTTGCTTTAAGTATAAGAATTATATTACAATTTTGCACAAAAATCAATGTTTTAAAGCAATTTTACAAACTTTACATTACTAAGTAATAACCTATAATATATAAATTATTGCTGTGCTGCCATGAAAACAAGAGAGAAGTCATAATTTAAAGTTTTTTCAAAATTAATCTTTGCAATTTTAGTTCTTTCCTATTGAACGCCAGTAACATTTAAAGCTAATATTCTCCTAGTAATTCTAAATTATCTTGTCCTGTAATCTTTACTGTTGTTATTTCTCCTTCTATTGGTTTATATGGAGCTTTTACTACCATATAATTTGAGGTGTGTCCTTTTATAAAATTATTTTCTTTTTCTTCCCAAAGAACAGCAAGTTCTTTTCCTATTTGTTTAGTATTATGTCTTTCTTCATTTTGTTTTGAAAGTTCAATTAATTTTTGGCTTCTCTCTTCCTTTATTTTTCCATCTATTTGTCCTTGCATTACAGCAGCTTTTGTTCCTTTTCTTTGAGAATATTTAAAAATATGCATTTCATAAAAGTCTATTTCTTGCAAAAATTTATAGGTTTTCTCAAATTCTTCATCTGTTTCTTGTGGAAATCCAACTATTATGTCTGTTGTTAAAGAAACATCTGGATATGCTTTTTTTAGAAGCTCTACACTTGATTTAAATTGCTCTGTTGTATATTTTCTGTTCATTCTTTTTAGAGTATCATTACATCCGCTTTGCAATGACAAGTGAAAATGTGGACATATTTTCGAAAGCTTTGTTAGCCTTTTAATAAATTCATCTGTAATTATTGTTGGTTCTAATGAACCTAAACGAATTCTTTCTATTCCATCTATTTTATCAAGTTCTTCAAGTAGATCTATTAGTTGTAATTTAGTAGTAAAATCTTTTCCGTAAGATGCTATATGAATACCTGTAATTACAATTTCCTTTATTCCTCTATTTACAACTTTTTTTACTTCTTCTACTACATTTTCAATTTTTCTACTTCTTACATGACCTCTTGCATATGGAATAATGCAATATGAACAAAATCTGTCACATCCATCTTGAACTTTTATAACTGCTCTTGTTTTTTCAGTGTAATCTGTTGCCCCAAAATCCAAAAATTTCTTTTGATACATAACATCTGTAATTATTTCTTTTTGTTTATGGTCTTTTTGATATTGTTCAATATTATCAAATATATTATTTTTTTCGTTTATTCCATAAATTAAATCAATTTCAGGAATTTTTTCTAATTCATCTTTTGCAACTTGTGCATAACATCCGCATGCCACAACAAGTGCACTTGGATTTAATTCTTTAACTCTTCTTAGCATTTGTCTTGATTTTCTATCTGCCATATTCGTTACCGTACAGGTATTTATTATATAAATATCAGCTATTTCATTAAACTTTTTTATTTCATAACCTTCTTTTATGAATTGTTCTGCCATTGCATTTGTTTCATATTGATTTACTTTACAACCCAATGTGCAAAATGCTACAGTTTTTTTCACTTTTAATTCCTCATTTCTTTTTTATATTGATAAATTGTATCACACTTTAAAGGGAAAATCCACAAAATAGGAATAAATTTACAATTTGTGAATATACTAGAAATAAGATTAAAATTTGGATGTATTTGTTGAAAAACAATTATGATTTAATTTATACATTAGGAAAGGAATTAGGTTCAATATGTTTAATGATGGTTATGAAATAGAAAATGACATAAGTATGAAAGAAAAAACAGAACAAGAAAGAGAACTTGAGCTTATGCTTAGTATTATAAGAGTAAGAAATGAACTTGATGTTTCGATTCAAAATTTTGAATATGCACAAGATGACTTAATAGATTATTATGCTTATCAAATTAAAGCAAATAGAGCAAAATTTGATTACTTGGTGAAAAAAGCAAAAAAGCAAGGGTTATCTCTAGATATGATCGAGCAACTTGATTTAAAATTTAATAAAGCCATCTAGGAATATTTGTCCAAACATAATCATAAAAATAAAATAAGAAATAAAGAAAAGGTGATTATATTGGACTTAAAAACAATTGTTGTATATGTTGGTTGCATTTTATTTTTATTTTTGCTTGGTAAGTTTTTTATTATGCCAATTAAAACAATTCTAAAACTTATTGGTAATTCTATTTTGGGTGGAATTTTAATATTTATTGTAAATGTAATTGGCGTAGTCTTTAATTTTCATATTGGGCTTAATATAGGTACAGCACTAATTACAGGTATTTTAGGAATACCTCGGAGTTGTTTTGCTTATCTTTTTAAAAACATTTCTATTTTAAGTTTGCTCACTTTTTATAACACTAAATCATTTTATCTCAAAAAAGGCACTTCAAAATTGAAATGCCTTTTTGTTTTTTATTATTTTTTGCTATCTTTTTTATCATCTTTTATAATTTCTTTTGCAGCGCCTATAGTACTTAATGCTTGTGTTGCTTCAAATGGGATAAATACCTTGTTTGCTTCTCCATTAGCAACTTCTTTTAGTGCTTCTAATGATTTTAATTGTACAAGTTTTTCATCTGGATTTGCTTTTTTCATTGCACTATATACCATTTGAATTTCTTCTGCTTTTGCCTGTGCTACTTTTCTAATTGCTTCTGCCTCACCAGTTGCCCTTCTAATTTGAGATTCTCTATCTGCTTCTGCCTCTAAAATTGCTGCTTGCTTTTTACCTTCGGCAAGTGTAATTGCAGATTGTCTTTCTCCTTCTGCTTGAAGAATTAATGCTCTTTTATTACGTTCTGCATTCATCTGTTTTTCCATCGCATCTCGAATATCTGGTGGTGGTGTAATGTCTTTAATCTCTACCATATCAACCTTGCAACCCCATTGATCTGTAGCTTCTCCTAAAATTTTTCTTAATTGATCATTTATTTCATCTCTTGAAGAAAATGTTTCGTCTAAATTCATTGTACCAACAACATCACGAATTGTTGTAATTGCAAGATATTCAATTCCTCTTTTTAGACTTTGAATTTCATATACAGCTTTTGCAGGATCTGTAATTCTATAAAATACTACCGTATCTATTGTGATAGTAACATTATCTTTTGTAATAACATTTTGTGGTGGAACATCTATAGTTTGTTGTTTTAAACTAACCACACTGCGTACATGATCTATAAATGGAATAATTATTGTTAAACCAGCATCTGCCACTTTGTGAAATTTACCAAGTCTTTCTATAATATACACTTCTGATTGTTTGACAATTTTTATTGATTTAAAAGCAATTATTATAAGTAGAACTAGTACGACTGCTAAAAATATAAATCCTCCCATATTATCCTCCTTCTGGCTTTTTGCCTTGACATATAAATTATACTACAAAAATCAAAAAAAATAAATAGTTTTCATAAAAAAGCATTGAATTTGTCGCTTTTTTATGCTAGAATTACCGTATTAAAGAGGTGTTTTATATGTTAGATATTAAGTTTGTAAGAGAAAATCCAGAGCTTGTTAAAGAAAACATCAAAAAGAAATTTCAAAATCACAAATTAGTTTTGGTAGATGAAGTAGTGGAATTAGATAAAAGAAACAGAGAAGTAAAATTAAAGGGTGATGAACTTCGTTCTGAAAGAAATTCTTTAAGCTTACATATTGGAATGCTTATGAAAAATGGCAAAAAAGAAGAAGCTGAAGAAATTAAGTCAAAAGTTCAAAAAATAAATAATGAATTAGTAGAAAACGAGAAATTAGAAGAAGAATATTCTGCGCAAATAAAAGAAAAAATGATGAAAATTCCAAATATGATTGACCCTTCTGTTCCTATTGGTAAGGATGATAGTGAGAATGTTGAAGTTCAAAGGTTTGGTAAGCCAAAAGTTCCAAGCTATGAAGTTCCACATCATGCAGATATTATAGATAGGTTTAATGGCTTAGATAAAGAAAGTGCCGGAAGAACAAGTGGTGTAGGCTTTTATTATTTAATAGGTGACATTGCAAGGCTTCATGAAGCTCTTCTTGCCTATGCTAGAGATTACATGATAAATGCTGGTTTTACATATGCAATTCCTCCTTTTATGATTAGAGGGGATGTTGTAAATGGTGTCATGAGTTTCGAAGAAATGGACGCTATGATGTATAAAATCGAAGGAGAAGACTTATATTTAATTGGTACCTCTGAACATTCTATGATTGGAAAATTTAAAGGACAAATTATTAAAAAAGAAGATTTGCCTATTTGTATGACATCTTATTCTCCTTGTTTTAGAAAAGAAATAGGTTCTCATGGTCTTGAAGAAAGAGGTTTATACAGAGTACATCAATTTGAAAAGCAAGAAATGATAGTTCTTTGTGAGCCTGAGGATTCAATGACTTGGTATAATAAAATGTGGAAATTAAGTGTTGATTTATTTAGAAGTTGGAATGTGCCAGTAAGACAACTTGACTGTTGCTCTGGAGATTTAGCAGATTTAAAAGTTAAGTCTTGTGATATTGAAGCTTGGAGTCCACGCCAAAAGAAATATTTTGAGGTTTGCAGTTGTTCAACTCTAGGAGATGCACAAGCAAGACGTCTTGGCATTCGTGTTAAAGGAGATAAAGGAAATTATTATTTACATACATTAAATAATACCGTTGTTGCAACTCCTAGAGGACTAATTGCTGTTCTTGAAAATAATTATAATGAAGACGGAAGTGTTACTATTCCTGAAGTTTTAAGACCTTATATGGGAGGAGTAGATAAAATTCTTCCAAAAAAATAATGAGGAAGAATTAAATTTGATAACGCCAAATCTGTGTCTTTGAGTAAAGTAAGAAAGGAATGAAATTTATTATGATAATAAAGAATCCTCAATTTCAAATTTCAGCTGTAAGACCTGCTCAATATCCAGGTGATGGTTTACCTCAAATTGTTCTAGTTGGTAAATCTAATGTTGGAAAATCTTCTTTTGTAAACACAATGGTAAATAGAAAAAAACTTGCACGAACAAGTTCTGAGCCTGGAAAAACAAGGCAAATCAATTTTTATAATATGGACAACATTTTTTACTTTGTCGATTTACCAGGATATGGTTATAGTAAAATGTCTAAAGCGGAACAAGATAAAGTTGGGAAGTTTATTGAAGAATATTTGAATAAAAGTAAAAATATTATTTTAATTATTTTTTTACTTGACATTAGACATAACCCAACAGAAAATGATAAATTAATGTACAGATATATTATAGATAGCAATAAACCTTGCGTTATTATTGCAAATAAGGCAGATAAAATTGCTGTTACAAAAGTAGACCCTCAAGTTCAGAACTTACAAAATACGCTTAACCCATTAAGAGATATAGTATTTTTGCCATTTTCCTCAGAGAGAAAAATTTATACAGAAGAAGCATGGAAAGAAATTGAAAAATATTTATAAAAAAATATAACTAATTTTTAATTAGTTATATTTTTTATTTTATTCATTCATAGCTTTTTCAAATCGTTTAAATATTCTTTCTTTGCCTAATACTTGCATAATTTCATAAAGGTCTGGCGTATTGTTTCTTGATGTTAATGCTACCCTTAATACTGTACTTATATCTCCAACATGACCCGGCCATCTTTCTGGCTCTTGTTTCCACATTTTAACTTCACGTGCAAATCCTACTTCTTCTGCTAAATCTTTTATTTTGTCAAACCATGTTTGTTTATCATCATTTTCATTATAATATTTTTCCATATATAACTTAAGAATTTTATTTATAAGATTTTTATCTGTTATTTTTTGGTAGCTGTAATCTCTTTTGTTTTTATAAAATTCACTGTCATACATATATTCTATATTTTCTTTAACATCTGACCATTTTGCTATATCTTTTCTAGGTTTAGCATTTCCTCTTTCAATTCCAAATACTTTTAGGGCATATTCTTTATCTTCTAATAATTTTTCAAGTTCTTTATCATAAGTTTTTGCCCATTTTGTACTGTTGTCGTATATTTCGTGCGCTGTATATTTTGAAATTACTGTTTTAGAAATGTCTAATATTTTTACAATATCAAATAATGCTCCACTTACACTCATTTTATTTAGCTGTAAAACAAAATCGTTTAAACTTGCATTTGGATTTTGTTTTCTCCAACTTTCAAAATTAGAATTTGCAATATTAAGTAAATATTCTATAACCGCTTCTTTTGGAACACCTATTTCTGTATAATAACTAACGGCAGCCTCTGGATCTTTGCGCTTACTAAGTTTCCTTTTCCCACCTTCATCTTCTTTCATTATTGGTGCAATATGTGCATATTTAGGTGTTTTGAATCCTAACATTTGGAATAGTTGCAAGTGAATTGGAATAGATGACAACCATTCATCTCCACGAATCACATGTGTTGTTCCCATTAAGTGATCATCTACAGCATGTGCAAAATGATATGTTGGAAGCCCATCTGCTTTTATAATGACAATATCTTGGTCATTTTCTGGAAAATCAACATTTCCTTTTATAACATCATGATGTTTTATTTTCCTATCTTCTCTTCCCATTGATTTTAGACGAATTATGTATGGTATTCCTGCTTTTATTTTCTCTGCAGCTTCATTTGTACTTAAATTTCTATATTTTGCCCATACTCCATAATATCCAGGTCTTATTTTTGCAGCCTCTTGTTTCTGACGCATTTCTTCTAGTTCTTCAGGTGTTGCAAAACATGGATAAGCTTTTCCTTGTTCTAGAAGATATTTAGCATAAGATTGATAAATGTCTTTTCTCAAAGATTGCTTGTATGGTCCATATATACCTATTTCTTCTGTTTCACTTATCATCCCTTCATCTGGCATCAGTCCAAAATCCTTTAAAGATTCTATGATTCCTGTAACTCCATTTTCTACTTCTCTTTTTTGATCTGTGTCTTCAATTCGCAAAAAGAATACGCCTCCTGTTTGATTTGCAACTTTTTTAGCAATTACAACTTGATAAAGTGAACCTAAATGTACAAATCCTGTTGGGCTTGGTGCAAATCTTGTAACTATTGCTCCTTCTGGCAAATTCCTTGGTGGATATTTTTCCTCATAATATGAAATTGGTTTTGCATTTGGAAATATTAAGTCTGCTAGTTCTTTATAATCCATTTTTTATCTTCCTCTTTTCTTTTAAACACTATGCCTATTATACCAAATTTTTTCAGGTTTTACAATAACTATGAATTAAATGTTCAAGCATTCTGTTATATAACTTGTTTAAAGGTTAAGTATTTTACAAAATTTTACAGTCATACAGTTGACTTTTATGTAAATTTGTGATAAAATATAGAATATTAGAAACTTTTTAGGAGGAACTTAAAATGGAAAAAGAAGATAGTATTATTAATACAATGGTTACCGAAATATTACATCATGTAACATTTAATCCCCAAGAGGATAACCTTTTGGAATTAGTAACCATCTGCCAAAAGAATATATCTAATGTTTTTCCAGGACTATTCTAAGCAAAAGGACCAGCTCAAATGAGCTGGTCCTTTTTTTATAAAATTGCTTTGAAATATTATTTAGAAAATTTATTTAGAAATTTTCTATTTTTATAAACTCATAATTATTGGTAAAATCATTGGGTTACGTTTTGTTTTTTGGAAAATATAATCTCTTATATGATCTTTAAGTGTAGATTTTATTGTTGCCCAATCACGAACACCTTTATTCTCAAGCATTTGCACTTCAATTCTAATAAATTTCTTAACTTCATCCATTAGGTTTTCAGATTCTTTTACATACACAAATCCTCTTGATATTACATCTGGTCCTGCAACTATCTCTCCTGTAGAAGAATCCATTGTCATAACTATAACAATTAATCCATCCTGTGATAAATGCTGTCTATCTCTTAAAACAACATTTCCTACATCTCCGACTCCATAACCATCTACAAGCACCTTTCCACATGGTACGCTACCTGTTATTTTAGCTTCAGTTTCATTTAATTCTAATATTCTGCCATTTGTATTCATAAATATATTTTCTGCAGGAATTCCCATTAGTTTTCCTGTTTCTGCATGTGCCATAAGTTGTCTATATTCTCCGTGAACTGGCATAAAATATTTAGGTTTTGCAAGTGCAAGTATAAGTTTTTGTTCTTCTTGGCAAGCATGTCCGGAAACATGTATATCTGCTAAAGCACTATAAACAACTTCTGCTCCAATTTGCATTAAATCATCTATTACTTTTGAAACGGATTTTTCATTTCCTGGAATTGGGTTCGCTGAAATTATAATTAAATCATTTGGCGTAATTGTTATTTTCTTGTGTTCTCCTGCTGCCATTCTTGTTAAAGCAGACATTGTTTCTCCTTGACTTCCTGTTGTAATTATAACTAATTGTTCATCTGTATAGTTTTTAATTAAATCTATATCTATGAATTCATCTGCTGGAGCATCTATATATCCAAGTTCCCTTGCTGTTTCGATCATATTTATCATACTTCTGCCACATACAGCAATTTTCCTTCCATTTGCTACTGCTGCATTTACTATTTGTTGAACACGGTGCACATTTGATGCAAATGTTGCAACTACTATTCTTTTTGTACAATTTACAAAGAGTTTATCCAGTTCTTTTCCTACTGTTCTTTCAGACATTGTGTACCCTTTTCTTTCTGAGTTTGTACTATCTGAAAGTAAGCATAAAATTCCTTCTTTTCCAAGCTGTGCAATTCTATTAAAATCTGTAACTTCACTATTTATTGGAGTATAATCTATTTTAAAGTCTCCTGTGTGAAGCACAGTTCCAACTGGCGTATGGATAGCAATCATAACTGAATCTGGTATGCTATGGCAACTTCTTATAAATTCAACTTGCATTTTTCTAAATTTAATTGTTTGTCCTGCTTCTACTTCGTACAATTTAACTGAACTTAAAAGTTTATGTTCTTCTAATTTATTTCTAATCAAACCTACAGTTAGCTTGGTAGCATATACTGGAACATTTACCTGTCTTAATATATAAGGAAGTGCCCCTATATGGTCTTCATGTCCATGAGTTATTATAAATGCTTTTACTTTGTCTTTATTTTTTTCAAGATAAGTAGCGTCTGGTATAACTAAATCTACTCCAAGCATGTCATCTGTCGGGAATTCTAGTCCACAATCTACAACAATTATTTCATCTTCATATTCGAATATTGTCATGTTGTTACCAATTTCTTCTAATCCACCAAGTGGAATTATTTTTAAATTTGACTTTTTAAATTCGAATTTTTGCTTATTGTAGTTTCTTCTTGTTGATTGCATCTTTTTTTCTTCGCTTTTTTTAATTTCATTTTTATTTAGACTTGAGTTTTCTTTTGAAACATTTTTTTCATTTTTTCTTATAGAAGTTCTTTTCCTTCTATATGGTCTTTTTATTTTTTGTGATTCTTCTTTTCTTTCTTCTGTCATATAATTCTCCCTTTCTTTTTTTATTCTTCTCTTTTTTAATTTATATATTCCAAATTTTTCTAATATTAGCAAATTTTTATATAATTAAAATCTCTAAAAAGTTTCATATTATATAGTTATCATATAAAAATGCGAATAATAAAATTCGCATTTTCAATAATTTAAAATTCAACACAAATATATGATAAAATCATAATGACTTTATCTTTTTATTAAATATTTATCTCTTATCTCTCATTATTTTTTGTCAATGCACTTTTGAATTATATAAATCCATCTCTTCTTTACCATTTATATTGGTAACAACTTTTTATATTTTAGCACATTATACTTAATTTGTCAAATTACATAGCTGCTCCTATTATTCCTGAATCATTTCCGTATTCTGCAAGAACAATTTTGGGAACTTGAAATTGATATTTATATGTTTTAGATTTTTCTATTAATTTATAGTAAAGGCTGTTCTTAAAATATGTAAAACTTCCTCCAATACATATTTTTTCTGGTGCAATAATATTTACTATGTTTGATATTCCAATTAATAAATGTTCTATGTATTCATCAATATATTTGCTTATTGTAATATTATCTTTTTCATTTTCTAGAATCTTTTGTAATTCTTCAGATGTAGTTTTAGAATTTAATCCTAATAGTTCTATTAAATCCTTTTTAAAAACATACATTGAAGCATACAGTTCAAAACAGCCCTTCTTTCCACAGTAGCATTTCTTTCCATCTTTTTGAATAACCATATGTCCAAACTCAGATGGAAATATATTACTTTCTAAAATTGTTGCTCCTCCTATGCCTGTTCCAATGCACATAAATACAGATTTATTACTATCCTTTAATGCTCCGTATTCTTTTTCACACTTTGCACTTGCATATGCATCATTAACCAATTGAACATTTATATTAAAAATTCCCTTTAATTCTTTTGCTAAATCCCATTCCTCTATTCCGTATTTCATGCAAGATTTAATTTTATTGTTTTCAACAATTCCTGGAATTCCTATTCCTATTTTTTCAATCGTAAATATTGGTATTTGAAGTTTATTTATAGCTAAATTAATCAGAGATATAGTTTTATCTCTGATTAACTCTTTAATGTCCTTTTGTTCTATAAATAAAATATTTTCTTCAATTTGAGCAAGTATCTTCCCATTTTCTGATACAACTCCAACTGCTATGTGACTTCCTCCTAAATCTACTCCAATTTTCATATATATAGCTCCTTTTATTCGATTCCTGCTGCTGAGAATAAGAAAGTTCCAGTGTAAACTGATATCATTGGTACTAAAATTACTAATACAAAGAATATTAAAATTATACCAACAAAAGAGTACATTATTTGTGGCATAACTGCCATTATTTTGTCCAATGTATTATTTATATCTATTTCCATATACTCTACAAGTTTTTGCATCATTTCTGCTAAATCTGTTTGCATACCTATTTTTAACATTTCTGTTATCATTGTAGAAGCAAGTCCTGACTTTTCAAATGGCTCTATCCATGATTGTCCTACTATAATGTTACTTATTGAAGTCTCAACTATTGATAAAAAAACTAGGTTATTTACAACATTTTTACTTACATCCAGCGCATCTTGAATTCTCATTCCATTATTTAAGTTTAACATCATTGCTTTAACAAACCTTGAAAAGTCTAAACTAAATATTAGTTTTCCAAAAATAGGCATTTTATATTTAAAATAATGAAAATTATATTTTCCAACAGGAGTGTGTACATAATATACAATTCCTGCCACAATTGCAAGTATTATTGCTGTTGGTATATACCAATGTGCAATAAATCCATTTACAAAATTTGTAAACCATTGTGTTATTGCCGGTATTTTATCTGTACTTCCTACAGAATCATAAAGATTTTGTATTGCAGGAACGCCAACTAATGTTCCTACAATCAACATAATGAATATTCCTACAAACTGAATTATATTAGGAACTACTATTCTTCTTACTTTCTTCGATATATCAGCAGAATCGTCAAGATATTTGACTGCCTGCTCTAGAGAATTTGTTAATGAACCTGAAAGCTCTCCAACTTTTATCATGTTAGTATATATTGTCGGAAATATATTTGAATAATATTCCATAGTTGTATACATATATTCTCCGGTCTTCAACACCAGCTAAAACATCTTCTAGTACTCCTACCAATGTTATATTTTCTGTGCTTTGAATGATAGTATTAAGAGCATGTATATTATTGAAATTTGCTTTCTTTAGCAAATAAAAGTTTTGTGTAAATATTACAAGGTCCCTATTTGTTACCTTTTCTGTTGAAGAAAGCTTTAATTTAAAATTTTCTACTAGTGATGGGGATTTTTTCCTACTATTAAGTATTGCAGTTGTATTTACACTATTTAATAGACCTTGCATATCATCAATGTTTCTTTTTGCCTTTTTTCTTTTGCCTACACCATATCCTGTTTGAACTATTTGAATTGGCATAAGTCCATTAACTTTTAGCTTTCTTATTAGAGACTGTCTACTAGAATCTTCAACTTTATTTTTAACTATCTGCCCTTTATCTGTTACCGCCCTATATATATATTCTGGCATAAGTTTCCTCCTTAATTTTTTAAGTGGCTAAATATTTTTTTGCTTCTTGATTTTCAATTGCATTATTGTTCTGTTTAATATTTCTATGTTTTTTTCTTCTATCTGAGCCTTTGCCTGATCTAATGTAATTTTTTCATCCACAAATAGCTCTGCAAGAGCGTTTATTAGTCCTATGCTTCCTTTATCTGAACCACTTTGTATTGCATCTTCTATTTCAGAGACACTTATTTTTTCTTTACGAATAATACCTGCTACTATATTATCCACAACCATTACTTCTGGTACTAATATCATTTTTTCATTTCTAGCTTTAAGCAATCTTTGTGATATAACAAGTTTTAATAAAGAAGCAATTTGGTATTTTACACTTTGTTGATCTGGAATTTCATAAAAATTTATCATTCTATCAATTGTTTCTGCGCATGATTTTGTGTGTAATGTTCCTATTACAAGATGTCCTGTCTCTGCTGTTTCTATTGCTGCATCCATTGTTTCTTTATCACGAATCTCTCCTATAACTATAATGTCACAGTCCTCTCTTAAAGAGTTTTTAACGCCATCACTATAGTTTAGACAATCTCTTCCTGCCCCAACCTCTTTTTGAATAATTATCGATTTCTTAGAAACATGCTTATATTCTACAGGGCTTTCAAGAGTAAGTATTTTTTTATTTTTATTTTCATTTATATAATTTATTAAAGCATTTAATGTTGTTGTTTTTCCTGAGTTTGTTTTACCAGTTACAAGTATGAGCCCTTGTTGTTGTCCAGTCATTCTTCTTACTATATCCGGAACACCTAAGTCTTCATATCTAGGCAAAGTATTTTTAATTAATCTTAAAGTGAATACAGGTATTTCATTTGAACATGAAACATTTACCCTAAATCTAATATCTTTTAGTTGATATGATGTATCAAGTTTTTTTGTTTTTCTATATATTTCGTCTTTATCTATATTACCTCTTATAAAATAGTCATAGATTTCACTCATATCATCTTCTGTGAGTTCTTTCATTTCCTCAATAGGAACTAAATCTCTTGTAATTCTTAATATTGGTTTTAGTCCACATATTAAATGTATATCTGAAGCGCTCTTATCATTTGCCATTATAAGAACTTTATCTATATCTATCATTTGTTTTACCTCCTTCGATTAAAAAAAGATTAATTTGTTATTTAGTTCATCCAAAGTTGTTACACCTGCTAAGACTTTTTGTATTCCATCTACTACTAATGGCTTATAGTTTTCCTTTAATGCTTCGTTTCTAATCTCTATAGTTGATGCATTATCAACTATAAGTTTTTTTATAGCATCTGTGACGATCAATACTTCATATATAGCTATTCTTCCATAAAATCCTGTATGATTGCATTTATCACATCCAATTGAATCGTATGTCTTTTTGCCTTCAAAATCTAATTTTACTCCATACTTTTCTGCTATTTTATTCATTATTGTTTTTTCTTTTTCTGTAAAATCTCTTTCCCTTTTACAATAAGGGCATATTTTTCTTATCAGTCTTTGTGATATTGCAGTTGCAAGTGTACTTCCGATATCATAATTAGATATTTCCATTTTTCTAAGTCTTGTTAATACTTCTATACTATTTATTGTGTGTATTGTTGAAAGAACATAATGTCCTGTTTGTCCAGCTTGCATTGCAATTTCTGCTGTTTCCTTGTCACGAATTTCTCCAACAAGAATTATATCTGGATCTTGTCTTAAAACTGTTCTTAATGAATCTGAAAATGATGTTTTACTATCTATTTCTATCTGATTTAAACCAGGTATACGAATTTCTACTGGATCTTCAATGGTTGTTATATTTATTTCTGGTCTATTAAGCATATCTATAACACTATATAATGTTGTTGTTTTTCCTTCACCAGTAGGTGCAGCTATAATTGTAATACTATTTCTTTTATGAAAGCAACTTTTAAATAAATTTTCGTCATTTGGGAATCCCAAATCATATATCTTTTTAACTCCTGAATTTTTCTTTAAAAGTCTTAGAACGAATTTTTCTCCATAAACATTTCTTTGTGAAGAAACACGAATATTATAGTCTGGGTACATTATAATTCTACCATCTTGTGATTCCTGTTTTTCTTGGTGCATATTTGAAATTGCTTTTAATCTTCCTATTATTTGAGATTGTTTATCAGGATCAATATTGACTGCTGTCACTAGCTGTCCGTCAATACGGTATCTAACTCTTAAGCTATTTTCCATAGGTTCAAAGTGAATATCACTTGCTCTTTTTTCCATTCCTGTTTTAATTATTGAGTCTACCAGTCCTGTTACACTAAGGTTAGTATTAATGTTGTCATTTGCAACACCTTCTAATGTTTCAAACATTTTTTCAATATTTGTTTCAAATGTTATATACTTGTCCATAACTAAACCTTTATTTAATAATAAAAGTCTAATTGCCTCTACTGCTTGCTTATCACTTGTATCTGCAAAGCACACCTTTACTTTTCCATTCGTAACTTCAAAAGGAATTGCTTTATTCTTTTTTGCAATATCAAGAGGAATATATTCTGTAACATTTATTTTTAAAGTAGATGCTTCAAGTAGTATTGCTTTCTCTCCTAATATTTCTCCTACTGCATTTATTAGCTTATTTGAATCACATAACTTTAAATTATATATAATATCTCCTAATTTTTTATTTGGATAACTTTTTTGAAATTCTAATGCTTTTTCAATATCATCTTCTGTAATTAGTCCTCTCTTTGCAAGTTCAATACCTATTGGTTGAGACTGTTTCATTGGCATTTTTACATTCCCCTTTCTTCTGTGTATAAACTCATTATATAATATATTTATTTCTTTTTAAGTATTTTATGTTAATTAGATTAAATTACCAATATCTAAGTACATAGTCATTTTCTAGGACTAGCTCATCTTCACCATTTGCGCTAGTTTGATCTATTGTAATATAAACACTAATAATTTGTTTTTCTGTATTATTTACTGTTATATTATATGTTGAAAAATTACAATCTGTAATATTTCGACATATTCTTACATTATCTCTATAAATTTTATTATCACTATAAGTATAAGATACTCCATCTTTAAACTTTATTTCTGTGTCACTTACAGTAGCTGAATCATTATTTTTAACATCTAAAATGAAGAATGCATTAAACTTATTATATTCTACAATGTATGTTGATGTATCTGATAAATAATTAGTATTTTTATAAAAATTTTGACTAACCATAGCTAAAAATGCTGTAGTCAAAGTAAGAGCTATAATCGTTATTATTAAGTAGATCAATGTTATTCCTTTTTGATTTTTCAAATTCATTCTCACTTTAGTCCTCTTTTACTTTTATTTTTTTTATTACAAACGCTTCGTCTGTTTTATTTACTTTATATTTAGCCTCTATTTTTACTATTTTTATTATACCAATTTTTGAAGCATCTCCACCATTATAATTTTCTACTTTCATAGATATATCAAATCTATCTGGCCATTCTGTAAAAGAATCTCCATATTGTGTTTTTAATGCAACTTTTAATTCATCATTGTCTAAATTTTGAACTTTATCATATGAAATAAAATCAGTATATTCTGCTATTTTTACAGCATAATATGTAGCTATCGTATTATATCTTATTAATACATTATTATAAAATATTGAGTGAAACAATTCTCCAATTAATCCAACAAAAAGAGTAAGAATAGTTACTGCAATTACCAAGTCTATTAGTGTTAATGCATTATTATTTTTTAACCTCTTTTTAACCATATTACCACCTATATACTAACAAAGTTTAATATTATAATAGAAATAATATTACAACATATTAAATAAAAACCTATTGGAAATTTATTATAATATAATTCATTATTTTTTTCATTACATTTGTTATTTTTTTTAATTAAGTTTTTTATGCCTTTAATTATGATTATTATCAAAGTTAATATAGTTGTTAAAACATAAGTCTTTCCCCCTCCAAACAAAATCATAATTATGCTTAACTCTAAGATTTGTAATGTATAATTATCTTTTTTGGTTTTTTTGATATATATATTTTCTAACGCAACTAAAATTGCCAATGCAAGCAAATATATTGCATATCTATATATATTAGTATTCTCTACTATACATAGATAAACTATACATATACTTATTAATATCGTCTCATATAATAGAAGACCTTTTTGAATGATTATTCTCTCTTTATCTATTCCTGCTATTATTATTATTCCAACCAAATATAGAATAGAAATTATTAAATAAACTATTTGATTAATTGTTAATGTATACATAGACAAATTTAAAGACACTGCAAATAAAAGAAATATCAATCCAGTAAATACTTCTAATAGTAAATAACGCATTTTAATTTTCTTTCCACAATATCTGCATTTTCCACCTAAAAAAACATAACTTAGTATTGGTATCATATCCCAAAAAGAAAGCTTATGTTTGCAATTTGGACAATATGAGCGTTTATGTGTAATGTCTTGATGTAATGGGATTCTATATACTGCAAGAGTAGAAAAACTTCCAAATAAAGTTCCAAGGCAGAACATAAATGTATAAAAAATAACTTCCATAATCTCTCCTAAAAATACAGAGGTTACCTAAATATAACGATGATTATATATTTCCATAGGTAACCTCATATTTAGTTTTATTAAAAAGACTAAACAACTTTAAATTTAACTATTTTATTTTTTATTAATTTCAGTATCCATTTCACTTGTAAGTGAATTTAGTGCACTTCTTTCTTCTACTGCTGCATTTTGATAGTTTTGTTTTCCTTGTCTTGCTCTTGGTAATATACCTTGATTTCCTAAAACAAGTGAAATTGATACTCCTGCTAAAATAATTAGAACTATAATTGTAATTACTAGTGCTATCAAAGTAATACCTTTTTGTCCTTTTAACATAAAAACCCCTCCTTAAAATTATTTTGTATATATTTATTTAATAAATATAACCTAAATTAAACTACTTAATTCTAGTAACTGTTTTACTAGGATCTGTACCTGTTGTTGTACCATTTATTTCACTATTTGATGAATTATTTACAACATTCTGATTAATAGATCCATCTGTATTGATATTATTATAATCTGAAGTAGAAAAAGGATTCTCCTTACTTGGATTATAAGTATTGGTTTTCTTATAATTATTTAAATCTGTTCCATCGATTGTATATACTTTGTCCTCAAGTTGCAATTCTGCAGAATTTTTACCTTTCTCTTCTTCTAATGCAGCTGAGATATTTTCTGGTATAGTATATGCTACTCTATTTGGTACTACTTTATTTGTTGGATTAAAATCATATAATAGTACTGCAAGTAAAAGTGCAATTACCATACAAAGTAACAAAGTTATTACTAGCTCTTTTAAAAAACTTTTCATTGTCATACTCCTTTATTTTTGTTGTATTTTTGACTAAGAACCTTCCTGAGTATTATTCGTTGGTGTATTCATTGTTGTGTCTTTTTCTGATGATGTTGAAGCTGATGAAACACCCTCTACAGTAACATTTCTAACCGTAAATGTAGATTCAACTTTTTCTCCTGAATCTATCGGTGTCATTTTAAAATTTTCAATTCTGAAGTCTAAATTTGTATCATTTTCTATGGAGTATATAAAATTTATTGTTGCTATATATGAACCATCAACAGTGAATTTTATATCATTTACATTTGATGCTCCTGTTGAGCTCGCTGTAATTTCAAATTTGAGAACAACCCCATTTTCTCTGGCATGCGTACCTAAACTTGTCCATAAGTATTCAATTTCATAAGTTTTTCCCTGAATGGCAGCAATAATAGCTTCATCAGAACTTAAATTTGTAATGTCTAGATACTCGTCTCTTGCACTTTGCCAATTTTTATATGCTGTGTTAAGCTCCGCCATTTTTTTAGGATAGTCTGTATCCACAATTGTATTTAATTCTTCTATTTTTGTATTCAAATTGTTATTTTGCTCTTCCATTTGTGCTATACTTAATATTTTAAGGTTTTTAATTAAAATTCCTCTTGTGGCTACGGCAACTCCCATTACAATAAGTAAAAGTAATATAAATATTAATAATAATTTTCTCATGGTAAATCACCTTCTATCGTCGTACTTATCTCTCCACCTTGTTGTACTCCTGAAGTTGATGTTACTGTGCTTGGACTTAAAATACCTTCTGTCATAATACTTGCTTTAAATATACCAAGTAACTCATATCGTGATGATTTTGCATTTATTGTAATATGTGAATTTCCCGTGTTTTCAATTGAAGTAAGGGTTACTCCTTTTGGAATAACATTCATAATTCTTGTTAGTAATAAAGGGATTATATTTTTCGTTTTCAAATTATTTTCTGCTACTTCACTATATTGTTTTAAATTTGAACTCCACTTTTCATAGTCACTTGTTCTATTATTTAATTTTTGAATATCAGCACTTGCTAAACTAATTTGTTGATCCGTATATGCTTTTGTGTCTTCAATTTCACTTAATTTCCCTTGCACTTCATTATCTATATAAATTGTCCCTGCCGAATAAGCAATCACAGCTAACATTACCATAATAATTAGCCTTGTAAGCATTTTTTCCGTGCCATCAAATTTTGCTTTCCAGTCTGTTGAAAGATCTATTGTTTTGAAACCATTTTTGTTTGTTCCAGTTGTAATTTGCATCCATTCTGGAAGACTATCTGCAAAACTTTTCTTTTTAAAGTTTATAGATTTTATTCCATATCCTAATCCTTGCATTGCAAGCGCTATTGCAGAATTGACTTCAATATAATCCTTCATATTTATTTTTAAATTGTCTGTTACAAAATTTGGTTTTAATATTTCGCATTTAACATTTCCTAAATATTCTTGAAAATATAAATCAACATTATTTATGATGCAGCCTGTCCCAGTAAGATATACTTTATCTATCTTGTTAATTGAATTATCAATATACTCTTTAACCTGTTTAACTATATTATATAGAGTTGGCATTATATCTTCTAAATATAAATTTCCTTCTTGTTGTAACTCTTGTGTTTCCATAGTGTATATTGTTGTATTTTTACAAATTTCGTAAGCTTTTGAATAAGAATTTTCTTTTTCGCTTATACTATTTAGTATAATTTCCATACTGTCATCAATTTTTGTAACATCATATATTTTTTCATTAATTACAGTAGTTATAGTCGTTTTTGATTCTAAGTTAACAATTGCAGTATTTTCATCTTTCTTTATTTCCATAATATTTGCAATGCACATTGGAAGTGGCAATATATATGAAAGCTTATTACTTCCAAACTCCTGTATTTTTTTATTGATTTCAGCTTTATTAGCAAATATATAAACTGTTTTTATTTTATCTTTATCTTGCAAATCTTGGACCAATGCGTATCTAGAATCTAGTGCGTTTTTGTTATAGCCCTTATCAAAGCAATAAGAATCAAACTCTGTTTCAATAGATTTTTTTAAATCTTTTTTATTAAGTAAATTAAAAAAATAGAAATATTGATAAGTTTCATTTGAAAGATTTATGCTTATAGGAATTTTAAAGCTGTATGTCTCTGAAATTATTTGTTGAATTGCTGGACCTATTTTATCATAAAATTTGACACCAAAGGCATCTACTTTTAATGTATCTTTATCTCTGGTTACTTTAGCATATTTAATTAAGTTTTCTTCTATATACAATCCTAAGCAACTAGCCATAATTTTCCCCTCGTTTATATTTTTTATAATAATATCTTCTACAAAAAGCAACAAAAAATACTTTTATTTTTTACCTTTTTCTCCCACAAGTCATTATTATATTTTTCATTCTATCTTTTTTTTTATAAAAGTCAATATTTTTAATAGAATTGTAATTTAAATGTAATATTACTGTAATGTTATAAAATATACTTTATTTTAACTTTAATATGAGGCTAAAAATTTCTATTTTACACAAAAAAAGAAAGTATAAAAACTCTCTTTTATCTAATAATACATATCAATAATATTATTATTCCAAGTATAACTCTATAAATTGCAAATACTTTGAAACTTCCTTTTTTTAAATAATTTAGTAAAAATTTAATAACAAACATTCCTACAATGAAACTTACTAAAATACCTATAAAAAATGATAAATCAAAAACAAAATTTTTCATTTCATACAAAGCGGCAGCAGCGACTATTGGTGCTGATAATAGAAATGAAAACTTTGCAGAAGATTCTCTATCAATCCCCATTGCTCTTGCAACTGTCATTGTAATTCCTGATCTTGAGACACCCGGAAAAGCTGCAGCAAAAGCTTGAGAAATTCCTATAAAAATAGATTGCTTTAGATTTATTTTTTCGTATTTTATATTTGATTTTGCTTTTTTGTCTACAATATATAATATAATGCCCATTACGATCAGTGCAATTGCTATAAGAACCATTTCTACAGAAATTGTTTGAACTTTAAATATTTGTGCCAATTTTTCTATTATTTTTTCTGATATTTTATCTAATATTACGCATAAAACTCCAGCAAAAAAAGTTGCAATTATTATTTGCCAAAAAATTTTTCCTTCTGTAGTTTTCTGTTTTTTTGCAACATTATTATATCCTCCCTTTATTAAAGATATCCAGTCTTTATAAAAGAAAATTAATATTGCAAGTAATGTTCCAATATGTAATGCTACATCAAATGATGGCGTTAATTCTCCCCATCCAAAAAGCCACGGAAATAAGTTTAAATGTGCAGAACTTGAAATAGGTAAAAGTTCTGTTACTCCTTGTACTATTCCTAATATTATTGCTTGTGCTATACTCATATTTCTAGTCTCCTTTTATTATTCATTTTATTCTTTCACTTTTTAATTATTCTCTTTCTTTTTCTTCTTTTCTCTTATCCTTTATAATTTGAATTGCTTTTATGTCATTATGGCTTAAGTTTCCAACTAACTCATAAGTTTTTCTTAAATGTTCTATTGTTTTCTTTTCTTGTTTACTTATTTTAGGTAATTTTTTTGGATTATTATTTTTATTTGGTTTTTCTAATTTATTAAAAATCAAATTAAAAATAAGCTCTTTTCTTGCTCTTTCATAATTATCAGGATTTTCACTTACAGAAATATTTAAAAGTTGTATTGCCTTTTGCTCGTCTCCTCTTAACATTGCAATATATGCTAAATAAAAATAAGCATCGTCTTCAACTTCTTCATATTGCAAACATTCCGTAAAATAATTTTCTGCTTCATCAAGCTCATTAAAAATTAAATCTATTTGTCCTAAAACATATTTTGCATTATACGCTAATGAGTTTATTTGTGCTGCTTTTTGATAATATTCTTTTGCACTTTGAAAATCATTTAATCTTGTATATACCATTCCTAAATTATAATATAAATCATAATTTTCAGGGTGATAATTTAAAGCCTCTAAATAAATGCTTGCTGCTTCCTTGAGCCTATCCTGTTCTTGCATAATTTGACCTAAAAGTAAACTTGGGTCAAGCCATTTTGGGTCTTTTTTTATTGTCTGTTGTAATATATTTATTGCCTCTTCTGGCTTACCACATTTATTATATAAATATGAAATTTTATATTCTATTTTATATTCACTTGGTTTTAACTCTAAAGTATCTATGTATTCCTTAAGGGCTATGTCATATCTCTCTTCTTCTTCATATATTCTTGCCAAAAATTTATGAGCATAATAACTTTCAGGATTCTTTTCTGCTAATTTAATCAATATGTTTTTTGCGTTTTCTGAATTTCCAGCTTTTTGATATAATTTAAATTTTGTGATGTTTATTGTTTCTGTTAAACTCATTCCTTTTTTTTCAATGAATATTACTATAACAGGAAGAAAAACAGAAATTATATATGTAAAAGCTGCTAATTCAATTGGCATTATATTTTTTGTTATTAAATAAAAAAAAGCTATTGCAATTCCTAATGCTTGTAAAATCAATATGTAAATGTAATTCGTATCATTTTTTTGTATCATTCGTAGAAATAAATATGTGAATAGTCCAAATGCTAACACATTAAAAATTATTCTTTCTAACATAGGTGTTCTCCTTCTTCTTCTTCAATATATTTTAGGATATTTTTGTTAAAAAGTCCATACTTATTTTAAATTTTTTTGCGAATAGTAAAGCTTTTATATATAATACAAAATTTGGAAGAATTTATTATTATATAAAAAAAGGAACTTTATTTGAGTCCCGATTTACTGTTTATTTCTATTCTAATTTTCCTACACATTGAATTAAACCCTATTTCTGATAAATATCCAAGTGTTTTACTTGTAAGGTACCCATTTTTTATAGCATAGTTGTTCCAATCTTTTTCGGTTGGGTTTTGAAAATCTTGCATCATATACTCTTTTAATGCAGTTATACTTTCATTATAGTAATTTCTTTTTTGTTTTTTTACTTTTGTATATTTAGCATCTTGTTTTTTATATTTAATTATCTTGTATTTACTACTAACTACCATCTTACTCTATATAGCTCCGTTATATCTACATTTAAAGCCTTGGCTAATTGTATCATTACAACTAAGCTAGGATTTTTAATATTATTTTCTATGTCATTAATATGCGTTGTAGATATACCACTTTTTTCAGACAGCTTTACTAAAGACATGTTTTTGGCTTGTCTTACTTGCTTTACTAAAATTTCAACACGCATTATTTTCCCACCAAAGTCTAGTATATTTTTTGATATTTAAACATAGAATTTATCCGCTATGGCGGAAATTTGGAAAAATATTACTAAATTTTGTGGTCCGTTTATATGCTAAATCATGTCTTCTATGCTACTAAATTTAAATTATTCCAGATTTTTTTAAAATCTTTTATTTTAACTTTCACGTTAATATTTATTATTTTATTTTTTTACATTTTCTTACAATGTAATATAAACATATTCTATTAACATAATTATTCTAGCTAAAATAATAATTTCCTTCTTTACTTATTATTTTTTTAATTGATAAAAATATGTATGAAATTTTGGTAATTTTTATTTTTCTATTGACAAATCATTATTTTAAGTATTATAATTAGAAATGTCAGTTACGAAATATGCAGATGTGGCGGAACTGGCAGACGCACAGGACTTAAAATCCTGCGGTTGAATAAACCGTGCCGGTTCGATTCCGGCTATCTGCACCAATGACGTATTTATTCGAACTATTAGAATAGATAGATACAAAAATCAATCAGAAAATAAATCTGGTTGATTTTTTTGTTGTCTAAAAACAATATGAAAATCATCCAAATGAAAGGATGGTGTAAAAATTGAAAATAATTAAACAAGAATTACAATTTGAAGAATGTCTAAAACAGAGACTTGAATTTATATGTGAATTTGCTAAAGTTTCCCCTACTTTTATAAATGGTAGCATTAGGAAATTAGAAAAAAATAATCTTACATATATTGAACCACATAAAGTGATTATTAAAGGTATTACTTTTTTAGTTTTCAATTATTTAAATGATGTGTATATTTCTAATTTAACGAAAAAAATTAAATTATCAGAATTAGAAGAATATATAAAAAGCATTTGACATTTATAAAATATCTGTGTATAATAAATATAGGAAATGACAAATCCACAAACGTGGTTTTGCCGAATAGATATAAAAACTCACATCTAAATCGCCAAATTGACAGATGTGAGTTTTTTTATTTATGTAGTTGCTTATCAACCCAGTTCTTGTAAAGAACTGCAGTTAAGGCAACGTTTAATGTTAAAGATAACATAAATGATATTATAAAAAATAGTATTACTTTAACCATAAACATCACCACCTCTCCTACGATGATTCGTATAATTGGTGGCAAAACCACATCTGCTTATTATCATTTCCTATGTGAACTAGTATAGCATACAATTAAAAACAAATCAATATAAAAGAAACAAATTTTCGCATTTTTTTTAAATGAAATTTCTTGATTTTTATAAAAAAATCTGTTAATCTATATATAAATTGATTGATATTTGTATCAATCGTTAAAAGTGTGAAAAAAAGTTGTAAATATCTACGTTGTTCGCACCATTAGAACCTCAAGTGTTTCGGAATAAGAAGCTTGAGGTTTTAATTTATAAAAATTGCAGATTTCCTAACATTTTTCCTAACACTTTTTAATTTGTTGTGTAAGTTAAGAAAATGTTTTGAAATAAATTTTTCTAGAACACTTATCTAGGTCGCAATAGATATTTGTTCTTTTTTATTATCATTTGATATAAATGACATATTAAATTTTGTTTTAATCATATTGGCTGGTATTGTTTTATCGTTCTGATCTAAATGAGAATATCTTTGAGTAGTGATAATATTTGAATGTCCTAAACATTTTTGAATTTCAGGAAGTGGTACACCATTTCTTAAAAGTAATGTAGCACAAGAATGTCTTAAATCATGTAATCTAATATGTCTAAAACCATTCGTTTTTAATATTCTACTAAAAGTTCTATCAACATAGTCAGGTTTTACAAGTTCGCCATTATGCATTAAACAAATAAAATTCTTATAATCTTTTACATAAGTATTTCTAAAGATTTTTTCATTTGCCTTATACTTTTCTTTATATTTTTCAATAAGTCAGTAATAAAATTTTTAAGAATTTGGTGACATATGATTGACTAACCTACATGAAAAAATTATTAAATCTGTTGAATTATATTGTAATTTAGCAGATTTTTTATTATAATAAACACATCCTTTTCAAAGGAAATCTTTGTGGAAGGAGGTGTTGTGACAGAATGAACGGCTATATACTTATATGGATTCTGCTTCAGAAAATTGAAAAATTGCAAGAAGAATTGAATACATATAAAAACAACACAGATAAAAACTGATTTTCAGTTCAGAGCAGCTCATCACCTGCTCTGTTTTTTTATATAAAAAAAGATATGTGTCATCACTCACATATCAGGTGTTGCTCAATGAACGGCTACATTCACTTAAGCTATTATTAGTATAGCATTATTTTTTATAAATGTCAAACAATTTTCAAAAAATTTTTGAGTATATAGAATAATTTGTGTAAAGTGTCAAGTAAAAGGGAAAATGTCCCAAATTTTTTCAAACATTAGCACTAAAAAATAGTGCTAGTGTTTTTTTATGCCGATTGTCTATATGCTTGTTTTGCAATAAATTCATTGAACGATTTTGCTTTCCATGGATGTAACATATTTGGAATATTTCTTTTTACAATTTTTATTTCTTTAACTTCATCAAAATCCTTTGATATTTCTTCTCTAATTGGTATTTCTTCAAGTTCAAACAATTCATTTTCTACTGATGCATATAATTTATTATCAAAAGTTTTTATTACTACACATTTTGTTCCTTTTCCATAATAAATGGTGTTACCATTTTTATCAATTGTTTTATATGATTTATTATGATATTGTATTGAATGACCAGAATTTATTATTCTATTGCTTAGTACAGATAATATTAAATTAATTTTTTCTTTTATAAGCAAAAACTGTTCTGTTGTCTGTTTTTATTTTTGCTGGTATTCCATAATTCATAAGAAATTTTATTCTGCGGAATTTTATTTCTATTTCCATGCATAAAAAATTCTTTACCATATGCTTTATAACCTGCAATCAATCTGCTTATTTGCCTAATTGATAAACCTAATTCTACTGCTGCTCTTTTTTTATTTCCATTTGTTTCAACCAGTTTTTTAATTACTTCATATTTTATTTGTTCTTTCATCCTTAAAATTACCTTTCTCATGGATAGACCTCCTAAGCATATATTTTAATATGATTAAAAGATTCATACAATTATATTTTATAATTTTGGGACATTTTGCTTTTAATTACTTAAGACATTATCACTTTTAATTAATAAAATATTGAGAAATTTTACCAAAATTATTGACATTTACATAAAATTGCATTATGATATACTTATGTAGTGCAAAAGCACTATAAATCTACGAAAGTAGGACATTGCTATGGCATGGAAAGACAGCCAAGACTTCCGTAATGATTATCCTGGTGGATATTCGAAAAACGGAGATGTCTATGACGGAAATGACAATCGTGTAGGCTATGTTACTGGCGATGGCGATTATCGTATCAATAACGATAGCTCTAACGATGGTCAGCTCTACCACAACAAAAACTAAGCAGTGCCCAGTTTCCAATCAGGAAACACAATCCAAGGGAGGTCTGGAAAGTTTCCAGACCTCTTTCTTAAAAACAGAGAGGAATAAAATTATGAACAATATTATAAAATTGGATAATAACTATTATATAGAAAAACTTAGTGAAAATAGTGAAATACCTATTAATACTGTAAATATATGTCATTTAAGTTTAATAAAAGTGCTAAAAAATAAAAACATAGTATTAAAAATAGATTTTGAAGAATTTAATATAAAAGATTATAAAAGATTACTAAAAAAATTATTAATTGTTAAAAATGTAGCAATGAAAATAAACGGAGAATTTGGAATTATAGAAAAAGAAAAAAAAATAATTGCATATGCAATCAATTTTGATGAAAATAATATGAAACATAAAGATTTTATTTCTGGAATTAATGCTATATTTTATAAAACAAGATATGAAAGATATAATTATATATATGATACAGTATGTAATTATCTAGATAGTTTTTTTTATGGAAAAAATTTATGTGATTTTAAAAATAATAAATGTGGAGAAAAAAGAAATACAACATCTACTACAGGTTGTTGTCATCACTTTAAACATAAGGCTTTAGGCCCACTGTCAAAATTAGTTTTATGCGAATATTTAAATAAAGAAAACTATACTTGTGATGCTAAATGCCTTCCATGTAAATTATTTACATGTGATTATTTAGAAAGTAAAGGTGTTAAGTTTAAAATAAAAGATATTTTATTATTAGATGTATTTTTTAATCCAATACAAAAATATTTTATAAAATATATGGTATTTACTCCAAAAGATAAAATTTTAAAAAGACTAATGAAATTGTAATTGATTATTTAGATGCAATAGCTATATTAAAAAGGTATATAAAAATCTCTACAAAGAATAGTAGAGATTTTTATATGATTATAACTCTAAATCCCATTCTTTTTCTCTTTCCTCTTTTTTTATTTGCTCTTCTGATTTTTTATGTCTGTTTTTATGTTGCTTAGCCTGCTTTTTTGCAAAAAATACTGTTTTTGTTTATTACTATGGGTTTTGCTTTATTTGTATGTCCTAAGCTACGGCTTCAGGACACAGCGCTACCTGTAAACGGAACCCAACGGCGTAGTCGCCCGTACTGAGGATAAAACGGTTAGAAGCTGGAAAGTCGAAACCATAATTGCCGTAACTGCCACCTCGTCCAGCACAAGGATGGTTCGTATTGGAAGTGTACTCTAAGGTCCACTCCCATACATTCCCTGCTAAATCACTTATATTACACAAACTAAATTTATTTGATGCTCCTGTTGTTA
>OCTW013406225.1_pt1 | contig 82815 bp, 69 predicted proteins | sample 1539671 | NCBI WGS metagenome assembly OCTW01 (sample SAMN02144230, study PRJEB22623) | gut metagenome | biome: sheep rumen | host: Ovis aries | place: New Zealand | reverse complement strand
TCACAAGGTCGGATCCGATATCGATGATCAATAGAGCATCGACGATAATGGCCACTGCTGGCCACAGACGTGTAATTAAACGGTTCATTGATGTTGTTTGTTATAGGTGTTAAACATAAAGTGTTGATATTCAGTTATATTAATAAGGGAATGGACGTTAATAATCTGGTGAAGAATTCGGTAAAGAAAAGTCCAATGAAGAATAAAAAAATTAACCCGCCGGCCGCAATCTCTTCCAAGCGGCCCACACAATAAGCAGGTTTATTTCATCGGTTCAACTGGAGCAGGGATGTTTCATTCCGTACATAAGCCGGCGAAACATACAAGTCCCCTTCCAAGGGTATATCCATATTGCTCCTCGCAATAGGCCTTGGCAGGCGTTAAATCGATTGTAATCTATATTTATAAGGAAACAGAATCTTTCAAACAGTCGTATTTTTCATGAAGTATAAAATGTAAAATGTTATCCGGAAGAAATAGAGCATCGGCAACAGTTTGGCACATCTGATGATTACCTTTGGGGCCATGAATCCACATGAGCCCTTTTTTATTGCCCCGCCGATAACGGAGATTCCGGACTACGTCTGGTCTCGCCGGTATGATAAGCCCGCCTTCCTTTCTGCCAGGGCCGTACAGAGGCCCAAAGACACCAGCCGGAAGATTCCTCATCCCGATGCTGAAACCGCCCTGAAGACCTTATCAAGATTCATGGCTGCGGAAAGAAGACCCTCAATGAAGTCTGGAATTTCCTTGCCTCAAAGGGCTTGACATTCGAATTATAGTACCAGGAATATAGATTCCGCCCATTATGCTTGATTTTAAGGCTTTATGCTGCGTTAATTGCCGTGCGGAGCCTTATTGTTTTTCGTGATACTCGCCATTATTTCGTAAATTTGTGGCGGAATTGATACTCTATGGCAGAACGGCACAAATATAACGACTTTGATGACTCGCTTCTTCGGCAGCGCATCGTTGTTAAAATGGACTATCCGCACAAGAAGGAGCTAGTTGATTATCTCCGTGGCAAAGGGTACTTCAACGAGACGGTGGCCGAGAAGTTGGCTTACGTGTTTTGTGGCGAAAGCAACCAGGGGAACTACGCCGAGATTGCGCGGTTGATGTCAGCCGTTATTTCTCTGAAACAGCACAAAGACAGCCATCTGTGCGTAAAGACCATGTACGGGAAGGATATCCCTCTTGACGATTTTGCAGACCAAATATTTGTTCAGGCGGCCAGAGAGCACATTCTTGGGTTGTTGGGAAGGGGACAATGTGCCAATTATGAGTATCTGCTAAAGTTTGCTCATGACAAGCCTGCGCCTAGGGATGTGAATGGTACAGTTTCGTTCATAAGCGTTTTTCGGGCTTTAGGAAAAGCGTTGGAGGAGCGCAACGGGCCAGAGTATATGTATTATGGTATTATTCCGGAGGATCAATTCAAGGCGGCCGTAAAAGATGCTTACGACTTCCTATGCAACAACAGCTACTTCGAATACCCTTGGCGGGGTAACGAATTGCCGTTGGCTGGGCCATATGATTCGGAGCTCTTCCGCATCTGTAGCACCATATTCAATGGAGAAATCGAGAATCGCAAACAACTAGATGACGCGCGCAGAGTTATTGAGGCTATTTGTGGATTAAGCACAGGGAATTCTCCACTATTCCGCATGTTGGAGGATTATAAATCGTGGACATACTATAAACTTGGTCGCGGTGTTCTTGCTAAAAAGAGTAGATTGCCTATTCCAAGTGATAATGAGAATGCGCAAGTAGAACGTTTAAAGAAGGGGTTATTCCCTGATGCCGCAAAGAAGGTTGCGAAGCTGATGCCACATTTATCTTTCCAGTACATATATTATGTCATTTCTGGGAAGGTTCTAGCGCCAGACGGCTATCTGCCCCATTCAATTGCCGAAGTGGTTTACGACTTGTATCACATTATCAGCGGCGCGGATTCCGATAAAGGGTTATCTGCGAAACAGAAACACAAAAATCTACAGCCGAGCTTTCAGATAGATGCCTCCACGGGGCTCTACAAAAAGACCTTGTAATACCTTATTATATTATATTGTCACGGGTGCGAGCGTTCTGCTTGCGCCCGTTGTTATTTTTGGGTGTAAACACAAATCTCAAAGGGTGAAACATCTCCCAAATCACATCGTCAAATTTGGTAAATTTGCGGCGTATAGCAGCTTGTGTTGCGTGTTGTTGTAAAGAATAAAATGGGTGTAGAAATGAAAACGCACAAGGGAGACAACACCCTATATCACCAGAAAAAACACCTACCTTCGCAGCCTAGAACTAGCCAAGAAGTTCGAGGAGCTGAGCCAGCGGGACTCGCGGTATACGCTAAGTCAGCTTCGCCGTTCAACTTGGTATAAACAATTTAAATTATTAAATTATGAAACAAATCTATCGTGCTACGAAGGTTAAGAGTTTTCGTAGATGGAGCAAAGAAGAAGCGATGGAGCAGCTAGGTATCACCGAGGATGAGTATGGTTCCATAGCGCATTTTATCGCAGCGAACAAGCTCACAAGTAAGAGGGTCCTTCATATGTACGTGAAGGACGATGGGAGTTTCTGTGTAAGTTTGACTGTCCCCAAATGGGTTCATGACAAAACGATGGCGGCGTCTTCTACCGATTCACAGGTGACCCCTAAGGGTTCAGAGGAGAAGAAGATGCCGCAGACTTCTCTGCCAGCAGCATCACCCGCGAATCAAAAAGGAGGGGATTACATTGCAACGACGATTCAGCCAGGTGCGGCTCCTTACATCCAGAGCCACACTACGGATCAACGACTAACGCGTGTTCTTGCTGTGGTGTCCATCATTGGCGCAACTTGTGGCATAATTTGGCAGTTTTGCAATATCATCTTTATCATTCAGGATCGGAGAGCTTCGAAGGCCTGTCCGATGGTGTCTACTCGTGCATGTGGCGGTGTTACGCCTGCAACAAACAGTGATACTAATACCCTCTAATTTTTACCCGAGGCTCTGCCCTCTAAGAAAGAGTGCTGTGTATGGACTCTATAGGCATTAACAAGGTTCCGGTGACGGGGCAGGTAATGGCAACATTCCTTACCTGTTCCGCCATCATTCCCACAAATCCCGGAATGTATGTCGTGCCTACCTCTTGCGGGGCTGGCAAGACCACGGTTATCTGTCTGCTCGCAAAGGAGGATATGGACTTGGGCGTGCTGATCATCGTTGCCACCAAGAAGGACGCTGATGCCATAGGTGGGCAGATCCTTGGGTTGGGCGTTTCCCCGGCGGACATCCTCGTGCTTCATTGCCAGAATGCCTACGCTATGGGTGAATACAAGACAGATCCGCACTCCCTAAGACGTAGGAAAATCCTTGTCATAACCTCCGCGCGTATCCAGATTGACCCGAAAGAGCTCTTCCTGGATTATGCAGGCGGCGTACGTGGCCGGGTTTTCATAGACGAGACCATCAATTTCTTCCCAGAGCCATTCCATATTCCTGAGGGGCTGTATGAGATCCTGACCTTCATCGATGAAAAGAGGTCACACGCGGGGAAGGCAGCCATAGAGAAGAAGGTCGTGGACGGTGTGACCTATTACCGGCACCTGTATAAGGACAAGAAGGCGATGGAAGCCGCATTTGCCCTGGCTGGTTCCTATGCAAAGAAGCTCCTCCCGGCAAGGAACGAGCTCGACAAGGTAAAGCGGAATGTCATCTTCGAGCATATCATTGCCTACGGTTTCACGCCCATCCAGCAGAATATCCAGGAGATTGCGCGGAAAACCAATGTGGAAATCTTTGACGGCACGGGGGATCTTATCTTCTCGGCAAAGGATTCACGGCTTGTTCCAATAACCGGTACGAAGTATAGCAGCGATATCCAGTTCCATAGGTTCCCTTTCCAGATGAAGCGTTACGACCTTGAAGATTGCCAGGAGAGCGATGTGCTGAAGCTGGCTGGTGAGTTCATAGACTTGGTGAAGGTAAAGGCCGCGACGGAGAAGGTTCTGGTCGTATGCTGGAAGACTGTGGGCGCGAAACAGGTGAAGGAATTGAAGGATAGGGCAGACCTTTATGAGCAGCAGGAAGATATGCCAGGTGGTTTTCCCGAGATTCTCCGCCGTGCACTGATATCGGCCGGTGTGAATGATGGTAACGTATACATCACCTATCGCGGCAGTGGGCAAGACCGAGGCAGTAATGAGTACCGTGACTGTTCGGCCGTTATCTTTCTTGGAGAATGGCGGCTCCCTGAAGAACCCATTACCAGCCAGATTTCGGGAATGTTTGGCCTGAAGATGAAGTTCTGGGACTACAAGAAGGCGCTCCTAGTTCAGACGATATGTAGGTCCAGGATTCGTCAACACTCAGGCCTTCCCATCGACGTCTATTTCTCCGAGGATATTAATTATCGGATGGCGTGGGAGGTACAGGAATATTTCAAGACAAACTCTCCGGAGGCCTGTAAAATCGGCGGACTTATAAGGCCCTGCCAGGTATTATCAAAGCCGGACAAGGGGAATCTCTACGACTTGACCCGCCTGTATGCATATGACTCTCGGATCCGCCTTCACGTCGAATCCGGTACTGCGTATAGCTTCACCATCCCGAAGTCTACTCTCTTCAAGTTGGTACCGAAGGATAAGAGGGAAGTCGGGCGTTACAAGCGTTTTATCAAGTTCCTTTCGGCCTATCAACTAACCATGACCATCACTTGAACCCCCACTTTTTTCCTGCCTTCTATAAAGAGATAAAAAATATGATACAAAAATGGGGCAACCCGCAAACCGGTTTTTATGTACCTGAAATCCATCATGGTCTCCTGCTTCAACAACATCTGCGAGACCGACAATCCAACCTATCGTCCCATACTGGAAGTACTTGCCGATATGGGATATGCCAAGAAGCCGACGGATACTCCACTTAAGGATAAGGTGTCGCTGGTCCGTAAGGCCACGACTCCCGCGGAGCAAGATTCGCTGAAGGTGAAGCTGCTCCCGGTTATATGCCCGTCAGGCGTATTCGAAAGGAGAGCCGACGCAGCCATCCAGGAATACAACGGAATCATCTGCCTTGACCTTGACAACACCCTTGACATAAAGGGGATGAAAGCAATGGCGATGAGCTACCCCTACACCCTCGCCGCCATGACATCGCCAACGGGAACAGGGCTAAAGGTGTTTGTTCTGACGGACTTGAAGGATTCGTCACGCCACAGCGACGCCTATCACTACCTCGGTGACATCATGGGCTTCAAGAAACGTTTCGACCTCAAGTTCGATCCGTCCTGTTCTAACCCGAGCCGTGCGTGCTTCATGAGCTATGACCACAGTATCGTAGTGAACGAGAATGCTGTTCCGCTTCATATCGATGTGGCGTCGCTCCCAGCTTACGTGCCGCCCGCAAAGTCACCAGCGCCCGCGGCGACGCCGAAGCTACGGACAGATATTGCTACGGATGACGTGGATTTCCCGCCGTCTATGTCGGACTACGGCAAGATCAGGACGGCGATAAAGGAAACCCACACACTCTTTGAGGAATACTACCCGATGGTGCAGGGCGTGCGCAACAGCAACCTCTACATCCTCGCCTTCTTCTTTCGCCTAGACGGCATTCCTGAGGCTGCCGCGACGGATTACCTCGTCGCTTACTATAACGACCCCGCCGGTGACTTCACTGCCGACGAGATTAAGAGGACTGTGAAATCCGTTTATTCAAGATGATAAACCCCTTAAAACAATATGAAAAAAGAGAAAGTACAGAAAGAAAACTTTGCTCCGCTGGCGGTAGCCGTTGGCGTTGTAGCAGAAACTAGTTCAGAAAGAGATTTTGTAATGTTAGAGTATCAGAGTCCTTTTGTTGGGTAATGGCAGAATCTTCAGCTGCGAGAACCAAACGAAAATACACTGAGAAAGATTTAATCTTAAAAATTGAGCATGTAGAAAAAAAGATTCAAGATTTGACCGATGCTGTAAGACAGTTATCTGACCGGCTGGAGGAGAAAGAACCAGCCAAACGAGAATATGTGTATGGAATCAAAGGTTTGGCAACAATTCTGGGATGCAGTATTGCGACAGCCAACAGAATTAAAGCCACCGGCGATCTGAATGGTGCAATAATTCAAAGAAATAGGAGGATAATTGTAGATGTACAAAAGGCTATGGAACTCTTTGATGATCCCCTTTCCAAATGGGGAATAAGAAGGAAGTCCAAGCTGAAATAACAATGAAATTTGTGTATATTTGTGGTCCCGCTGGTTTGTGTCTCCGGCGGGACATTTTGATAGTTCTTTAGCTACCGTACTAGGGCCTTCAAAGTCCTCTGGGGGGAGTGGACGGGGGAGTAAAAACAACAAATCGGCCCCTCAAGCAAATGAGAGGCCGATTGACGTGCCCAGAGCGGGAATCGAACCCGCACGGTATTGCTACCACAGGATTTTGAGTCCAGCGCGTCTACCAATTCCGCCATCCGGGCAGGGGGATGGGAGTGCAAATTTATTGCAAAATCCTGAAATTGCAAAATTTACTGCTCGTCAATGCCGGATGCGGCAAAAGAATCGGCCAGAAGGTGCTTTGACATCTGCTTGCGGGCAAGCCTGAGACCCCAGAAGCAGAAGAGGAGGATGGTGATGGAAATGATTCCGCTCATCTCCGGGGTTACTTCGGCCTGCATGGCTATGGTGTCGTAGATGCCGTGGGCAAGGACGGGGTACAGCCACATCTTGATGCCGGCGCCGGGGGCGCGGAAGCGGTCGAAGTGGTTGAGGGAGTAGTAGTAGCCCATGATTACGGCAAAGCCAAAATGGCCGGGAATGGCGGTGAGGGACCGGCCGATGCCCGTTGTAATCCACTGAGAGCCTGATGCAAAGAGGTATTCTATGTTCTCAAAGGCGGCGAAACCCATGCCCACGCATACGGCGTATACAATGCCGTCCATGCGTTCGTCGAAATCCTTGCACTTCCTTAAGAACAGCCACAGGAGCACTAGCTTGGCTGTTTCTTCAGGAATGGCCGCGCCGAAAAACGCCGTGCGGAAGGCATCCCAGAAACTGTGGATTTCCATGGGGAATGCGCCCATATTCCTTAGCGGAACCGATATGAGGAGGGAGGCGAACACCGAGCCCCAACCGTAGAAAAACGCCTTCACGATATTCCCTACAGGCTCCCTTTGGAGTTTGTCCTGCAGGTAAGTGTAGTAGATAAGGATGATGGCAGGCAGTACCGCCAGTGCGATTACGTGTAACATGTTGCAAAGTTAGTAAAAATGAGTCATCGGCGTATTTCGCAATCCAACAAGATTTTATATATTTGCAAAAACTACTGAATACATAACTTTATGGCAACACTAAATCTATCTTACGAAGACCTTGCGTCGGTTATCTGTCTGGCTGTTCACCTCGCAAACGCCGACGGCAATGTCTCCGACCAGGAAATGGAGGCAATAGTCAAGGCAATCACTGACCAGTATAATTTTGAAGGCCGCCAGGATCTCCTGAAGGAGTACATCAACGACGGCATGGCCATGAGCCCCCAGGTGGCCCTCCAGCACATTGCTGCATTCGGCCCCGTGGAAAAGCAGTGGACATCCAACTTCTTTGTGAAAACCATTGTGGCCGATGGTAACCTCGAGGAAAACGAGAAGAGCCTCTATTGGGATATTCAGGAAAAATGCGGCCTTCCGGACCACAACCTTGAGAGCGACAGCTCGTCCTCGTCAAATGCTTCGGCGGAGGACGACGAAGCCCAGATGGAGAGGCAAACCTGCGTCACCGTCAATTACAGGAGGGCGTACGACAACATCTGCGACGGCTCTGTGACCTATGTCCAGTACGACCGCGGCGTAAATGTGCGTGAAAAGGTGTTTGCGTGGTTCAGCGATGCCGAAAGCCTCCAGTTTTACAGGAGGTCCAGGGCCCTTGACGCCATCAATGAAAAGTTGGGCCTTGCCGGCGGCTGGAAGCTAATCATGGTGTTTGCAAAGAAGGAATACTGGGCCAAACCCAATCTCAACAGGGTGGGAACGGTGATAGCCGGAGAAGATGTCTACGGTCCCGTGTTCTTTGTCCTTGAAAACGAGGACAAAACCCTCATGGGCTTCAACTACAAGAGCTTCATCGGGAAGTTCCTTATGGGACTGAAAGACCTTGACAAGAGCATCCTTGTCCAGGGAGAAGAGAACGAAGGCCTCTCCAACCGTTATATGCTGACGGCCTTCACCGCCCTGGAAGATCTGAAGTAGCGGTTACCGGCCGAAATTTCTGGAGGCAAACGGCAGAGCCATCCTGAGGGAGGTGTGCCAGTATTCCCAGTTGTGGATACCGTTACGAACCCTTAGCTGTGCCGGAACGCCGGCATCGCGCATGGCGCGGTAGAAGTCAAGGCTCAGGTAAAGGATAAAGTCGTCGTCTCCGCAGTCTACAAACCATTTAACGCTCCTAAGCTGCTCCAGAGTCTCTGGAGTGGCTTTTTTCACGTATTTTATGGCCGAATTCTCCGCTACGGAGTTGGAGGTTGCGGGGAACTTGCTGCCTTCGGGGATATCGGCCCATACTTCACGCTTTTCATTGTCCAGCCAGCCGCTCATGGAGTAGCAGCTGGAGAACATGTCCGGGTGATGCTGGGCGTAAACCACGGAGCCGCCGCCGCCCATCGAAAGGCCCATTATTGCACGCTGGCCCTTGCTGCCGCCGCAGTTGAACTTGGCTTCCACGGCAGGGAGGAGTTCCTTGAAGAAGTAGTCTTCGTAGTTCCATCCCGGAACGTTGAAATAGCCGTTCTGATAGGCGTGGATGTCGGCGTTTCCGGCATTTGGCATAAGCACCACCACGGGAACGCATTCTCCGGAAGCGATGAGCTCGTTTGCCACCCAGTGCATGCGGCCGCGTTCCTGCCACGCGGTGTAGTCGTCCGACAGCCCGTGCAGCAGCACCACAAGCGGATAATGCTGCTCCGGGTTGTATCCGCCGGGCAGGTACACGTTGTATTTCTGGTCTGTGTCCAGAACGTTGCTATGGATCTCATGGGTTTCGATTTTTCCCTGCGCAAATGCTGCAGTTACGGCCACAAACGCCGTCGTGATAATGGTTACAAGCTTTTTCATGGCACTAATATACGCATTTTTGGTTATCTTTGTTGTATGCTACTAAGTCTTTTATACGTTTTGATCAGCGGAATCGCCCTGCCGGTGGGCGGAATCCAGATGCAGTATCTGTGGCGGAACCAGCTTGGGGACGTTTATTCACTGGGCCTGGGCTCCGCGGCGTGCCTTGGTGCGGCGGCGGCAACAATGTCCGGGTGGTGCTCGCTCACCGTCGGCAGTTTCATCTGCACGCTCATCTGCACGCTCATCTGCTTTTTTGTCACGCTAAAGGTTAATACCCAGCAGCTTATAACGTTCGGCATACTCTTCGGCACATTCATTGGCTCCCTTGGAACCATTGTTGTCACAAACGCTCCCACCGGGGACCTCCTCAAAAAATACTACCTTTGGGGCGCGGCAAACTTCCGCTTGGAGGGCGTCACCACCGGGGACATCATCTTCTCGCTGGTGCTCTTCGGCATAGGGCTTGCCGCAGCACTGTCCCAGGCCGGGCGGTTAACCCGTCACTTCAAGGCCGAAATTGAAATCCCCAACTCCGGGAAAGCCGTCCTCCTTCTTGCCATCATGTGCCTGGTTACCAGCGCGGTAAGCATCTGCGGGCCCATCGGCTTCATATCCCTGGGCGTTCCCAACCTCAGCCGCCTCATCTGCAAGAGCACGGACATCCGCAAGCACTACCTCATAAGCAGCGCCATGGGAATCGGCCTTCTTCTTGTCACTTACCTTGTTGTGCAGTACGTCAACTTCGGCATATACCTGCCCATAAGCGCCACCATGGCTATCATTGCGCTGCCTCTCATGGCCATGATTTTTGTGAAACAGTAAGCGTCCCGCAAAAAATCACTATCTTTGTAACCTTATGGCAAATGATATCATACAGGAGTTCACTAAGGCCGAATACAAGGAAGGTTTTGTGACGGACGTAGAGCAGGAGTTCATCCCCAAAGGGCTGAACGAGGATATAGTGCGCATGATTTCGGCCAAAAAGGAAGAGCCGCAGTGGCTGCTGGATTTCCGCCTGGACGCATTCCGCAAATGGCAGGCCATGCCGCAGCCAGACTGGGCCCATCTGGATATGCCGGTGATTGATTTCCAGGACATTATCTACTTTGCCGCCCCCAAGAAAGACAAAGACCGCCCCAAGGAGATAGACCCTAAGCTTGCCGAAACCTTCGACAAACTTGGCATTCCCCTCAAGGAGCGCGACGTCCTGGCTGGCGTGGTTGCCGTAGATGCCGTGTTCGACTCTGTGTCCGTCACCACCACTTTCCGTAAAACCCTGGCCGAAAAAGGCATCATCTTCTGCTCCTTCTCAGAAGCCGTAAAAGAGCACCCTGACCTTGTGAGGAAGTACCTTGGAAGCGTTGTGCCGTCGTCGGACAACTTCTTTGCGGCCCTGAACGGCGCCGTTTTCTCCGACGGCTCCTTCTGCTACATCCCTAAGGGCGTACGCTGCCCCATGGAACTCTCCAGCTACTTCCGCATAAACGCCCGCGGCACCGGCCAGTTCGAGCGCACGCTCATCGTGGCCGACGAAGACTCCTACGTCTCCTACATGGAAGGCTGCACCGCCCCCATGAGAGACGAGCAGCAGCTCCACGCCGCCGTAGTGGAAATAATAGTTGAAAAAGGGGCCGATGTAAAGTACTCCACCGTCCAGAACTGGTACCCCGGAGACGCAGACGGCAAGGGCGGTATCCTTAACCTTGTGACCAAGCGCGGAATCTGCAAAGGAGACGGCTCCCACCTCTCCTGGACCCAGGTTGAAACCGGCAGCGCCATCACCTGGAAATACCCTTCTACCATACTGAAAGGGGATTTTTCGTCCTCGGAATTCTACTCCGTGGCCGTCACCAACAACCACCAGCAGGCCGACACCGGCACCAAGATGATCCACCTTGGCCGTGGCACAAAGAGCCGTATCGTGAGCAAGGGTATTTCGGCCGGAGTGAGCCAGAACAGTTACCGCGGCCTTGTGAGAATGGGGCCGAATGCCGAAAATGCCCGCAACTACTCCCAGTGCGACTCCCTCCTCATTGGCTCCCGCTGCGGCGCCCACACCTTCCCGGACATCCGGAGCGTGAACCCCACCGCTACCGTGGAGCACGAGGCCACAACCTCTAAAATATCTGAGGATCAGCTGTTTTACTGCAACCAAAGGGGCCTGGACCCTGAAGAGGCCGTAGGCCTTATAGTCAACGGCTACGCCCGCGAAGTCCTGAGCCGCCTCCCCATGGAGTTTGCCGTAGAGGCCCAGAAACTCCTGCAGGTGTCACTTGAGGGCAGTGTTGGATAAACGTTCCCTTGTCATTCTGAGCGTAGCCCGCAGGGCGAAGCCGAAGAATCTCAAATAGAAATAGAATGTTTGATACCGTAATATTTGAACTTGCCGGCAAGCCGGTGCTGCTCATAGACCTGATATCCAGCATATTGGGCCTTACCTGCGTGGTGCTTGCGGGCCGGAATTCAAAGTACAACTTCTGGGTGGGCTACCTTTACACAATTGCACTCTTCTTCCTTTTTTGGAACCGCAATCTGTACGCCAGCCTGCTTCTGCAGCCAATTTCGCTCTCCATCAACATCCTTGGCCACTGGCGCTGGACGCATCCCCGCAAGGAAGAAGCCACGGACAAGGGAGAACTGAAGGTGACCATGCTCACCTGGCCCTGGCGCATAATGAGCGTGAGTGCCGTGCTACTTGTGGCGGGCCTCTGGGGCTGGACGCTGGACAATCTTTTCCCCTCGGACCCCCATCCGTACCTGGACTGCACCGTGACGGTGCTCATCCTCATGGCGCAGCTGCTTTCGGCCCTCAAGAAATGGGACTGCTGGATAGCCTGGCTCCTTGTAAACGTTACCCAGCTCATCCTCCACATAAGCGTTGGCAACGTCTTCATGCCCATTGTGAGCGGCCTGTACCTTGTAAACGGCATCTGGTCGCTTGTGACCTGGATTAAACTGTATAAGAAAAATTCGTGATATGCTTCAGATAAAAAACCTTCACGCAAGCGTTGAGGACAAGGAAATCCTCAAAGGGGTGAACCTCACAATCGGCCCCGGAGAAATCCATGCCGTGATGGGCCCCAACGGCGCAGGCAAAAGCACCTTGGCGGCGGTTCTCACCGGCCGTCCCGGATACACCGTCACAGAGGGCAGTGTCACCTTCATGGGCAAGGATCTTCTTGCAATGGCCCCGGAAGAGCGCGCCTGGGCAGGCCTTTTCCTCAGTTTCCAGTATCCCATTGAGATCCCCGGAGTCACCATCACCGCATTCATGAAGGCCGCCGTAAATGCAAAAAGGCGTGCCGAAGGCCTCCCGGAACTCAAGGCCGGCGAATTCCTCAAGCTCCAGAAAGAGAAGATGGCCTTCCTCAAAATGAAGCAGGAATTTGCCAAGAGGGAAGTGAACGTAGGCTTCTCCGGCGGCGAAAAAAAGCGCAACGAGATATTCCAGATGGCAATGCTGGACCCCATGCTCAGCATCCTCGACGAAACCGACTCCGGCCTTGACGTAGACGCCCTCAGGATTGTGGCCGATGGCGTCAACGCCCTCCGCAGCCCGGAAAAATCGGCCATCATTGTGACCCACTACCATAAGCTCCTGGAGTATGTCCAGCCGGACTTCGTGCATGTTCTCAAGGACGGCGCCATTGTGAAAACCGGTGGCCGTGAACTCATTGGGGCCATTGAATCTGAAGGATTTGACCAGTTCTAGCCATGGGACACGGCAGGTATATTGATCCTATTGGAGATGCCCGGTCAAAGCCGGGCATGACGGAGTCCGTCATGGCCGACTCCGATCGGCCATCTCCTGTCATAACCATAAAGGCGGGTGAACGCCTTGACCTTCAGTACGTTGTGCTTCCGGGAGAGTCCCGTGACATAGACGTAACGGTAGACCTCACGGGCCCCGGGGCGGAGCTGAGTCTCAAGGCGCTTTATCTCACAAACGCCGAAGAAAAGGTGAATTTCCGTATCCTGGTGCACCACAGAGCCCCCGGATGCCGAAGCTCCCAGCTTGTGAAGGGCGTTGCCGGTGGCAGCTCAAAAGTTACCTTCAGCGGCACCATAGTGGTGGCTCCGGACGCCCAGAAGACAGAGGCATTCCAGGAAAACCACAATATCCTTCTCACGGAATCGGCAAATGTAGAGACAAAGCCCCAGCTTGAGATTTACGCCGACGACGTCAAGTGCTCCCACGGTGCCACCGTAGGCCGCTTGAACGAGGATGAACTCTTCTACATGCGCTCCCGCGGCATCCCCATGGGTGAGGCCCGGGCCCTCCAGATGCTTTCCTTCCTCTCCCCCGTAATCCCCCAGGAGCGCCGGGAAGAAATAGAAAACGTGATTATGGCATTGTGAGAAGCCGTTTTCTCATATCCATAGTTGTCATTGCCGGCTTAATCGTCATTGCCGGCCTGACCGGCAATCTCCTTAGCTCATGTTCCCGCCGGCCGTCCCTTGACCGCGCCACCGCAGATAAACTTGAGGAGCTTGACCGCTACATAGCTTCCCGCCAAATCTACTACGCCCGCAAAAACGGACGTCTGGAGTCCCTGCGCTCGATTATCGGCACTACCGCAAATCCGGAAGCTCTCTATGAGCTCAAGATGAATATGGCAAGGGAGTTCTTCTCCTACAGCCAGGACTCTACCCAGCACTATCTCAAATCCTGCCAGGCCATTGCCCGGGACCTTCTTAAGGACAACGACCGTTACAATGCCGCCACCATAATGCTAGGGCATCTTTACGGCAAAGGAGGCAGTTACCTGGAGGCCTCGCAAATCCTCTACGGCCAAATAGATTCGGCGTCGCTTTCGCCCGCCCTCAAAGCCGAATATTACTGGGTTCTTTACGATTTCTGCGGAGATATGGCCGGTAATTCCGGTATTGTGGAGAGCCTCAGTATTCCGCCTGCATCGGCATACCTTCCCACTCTTTTCAAGCTCCTTCCCAAAGACAGTCCCCGCTGGCGTATTGCCCTGAGGAATAAATATTTGCAGGAACGGAAACTGGACAGCGCCGACAGCGTGAGCCGCCTTCTACTTGCCGGCGTAAAGCCTGAAGACAGGGATTACGCCATCCACGCGTTCTTCCAGTCGGAGATAGAGGAGCGCCGCGGAAACCAGAAGCAGCGCATGTTCTGGCTCATAGAATCGGCCAAATGTGACCTCGTGAATGCCGTGAGGGACTACGCTTCCCTTACCATGGTGGCCCAGAATATCCTCCCGACGGACGTAGACCGCTCTTTCCGTTATCTCAGGATGGCCCAGGAGGATGCCTTGGCCTACAACGCCCGCCTGCGGCCCTGGCAAATCTCCCGCTTCCTGATGGACGTTGAGGACGCTTATGCAAAGAGGCAGGCCGAAGCCAACAGAAGCGCAATTCTTGCCGCCATAATCATGGCTGCCCTGGTGCTGGTTCTCCTCTTAATCACGCGCATGCTGGTGGCCCGTTCAAGGAACCTCACCCGCACCCAGGCCGCTCTTGAAAGCAGCAACCGCAAGCTTGCCCAGGCCGATAAAGTAAAGGGAGACTACATAGTAAATTTCCTGGAGGGGCTGTCATCCCAGGTGTCCGTAATCCGTGCCGAAGACAACCATTTCAGGAATCTTCTCAAACAGGGACGCGCCGACCAACTTCTCAAAGAGCTCTCCATCTCCGGGCGCTCGGAAAAAGCCAAGGAGGAATTCTACGAGACCTTCGACCGCACCTTCCTTGCAATGTACCCGGATTTCCCGGAGCGCTTCAATGCTCTCCTGAAGGAGGAAGGCCGTATATATCCTCCTGCCGGAAGGCTCACTACAGAGCTCCGGATCTTCGCCCTTATCTGCCTTGGCGTGGACGACTCCAAGAAGATAGCCTCCATGCTGGATTACTCCGTAAGCACCATATATAATTACAAGGTGAGTGTGAAAAACATGGCCCTCGGGGACCGTGATTCCTTTGAAAAGAGGGTGAAAGAGCTGTCTTATAACCTCTAATACCACTACTTTTTTATATATATTCAGAAATTTTAAGCGCTTCATTTATAGCGCTTTAGGTTTTTATATTCGCTACTTTAAAACTACAAACGAAATCTTGGTGTTTCATTTCCCATAATTTTGCACTGAACAGATAATTATTAGCACGCGGATATGAGACTCACAAAACAGTTCCTGTTCCTCACATTTGCAGTTCTGGCCATCTCCTGTGGCCGGAAGGTTTCTGACGTTGACAAGAAGGTCAACGACCTCCTCTCCCAAATGACCCTTCAGGAGAAGATTGGCCAAATGAACCAGATTTCAGTGGGCGGAGATGTAAGCAATTTCGCCGGGGCTATCCGTGACGGCCAGGTTGGCTCCATCCTCAACGAGGTTGATCCCGTTAAAATAAATGAGTATCAGCGTATTGCCGTTGAGGAGACCCGTCTTGGAATTCCCCTTCTTGTAGCCCGTGACGTCATTCACGGCTTCCATACGGTTTTTCCCATTCCCCTTGGCTTGGCGGCTACCTTCGACCCTCAGCTAGTAGAGGAAGTCGCGCGCGTAGCGGCCATTGAGGCAACCGCCCAGGGCATCCGCTGGACTTTCTCTCCCATGCTTGACATTGCCCGTGACCCCCGCTGGGGCCGCATTGCCGAAGGCAGTGGCGAAGACCCTTACCTTGATGCGCGTATGGCCGAGGCCATGGTATATGGTTATCAGGGACGTACCTCAGACAGCACCTCCATGGCAGCCTGCATCAAACATTTTGTAGGTTACGGCGCTGCCGAAGGCGGCCGTGACTACAACAGCACGCTTATCCCGGAGAACCTTCTCCGCAACGTTTACCTCCCTCCCTTTGAGGCGGCCGTAAACGCCGGTGCAATGACCCTCATGACCTCTTTCAACGACAACGACGGCGTGCCTTCCACCGGCAACAAGCACGTGGTAAAGGAGATCCTCCGCGGAGAATGGGGCTTTGACGGCCTTGTTGTCACGGATTGGAACTCAATGGGAGAAATGATAAACCACGGTTTTGCCGAAGACCGTCCGGACGCGGCGAAAAAGGCACTTGAGGCAGGTGTGGACATGGACATGATGACCTACGGCTTTATCGGCCACCTTGAGGAAATGGTAAGAAGCGGGGAGGTGAAGGAGTCCCAGATAGATGCCGCTGTGCGCAATATCCTCAGGATCAAGGTAAAGCTCGGCCTCTTTGAGCATCCTTATATTAATGTGGAGGCGGCCGAAAAAGTGCAGTATGCCCCTGAGCACCTTGCCGCTGCGCAGAAATCGGCCGAAGAAAGCGCCATACTTCTGAAAAATGACGGTACCCTCCCTCTTAAGGAAGGTCTCCGCATACTTGTCACCGGACCCATGGCCGATGCACCCCACGACCAGCTTGGCACCTGGGTGTTCGACGGCGAAAAATCCCATACGGTTACGCCCCTGAAGGCCCTCCAGGAGCGTTTCCCCGGTAAAGTTACATACGTCCCCGGCCTTACTTACAGCCGTCAGGAGCGCGACAATTTCTCCGACGTTGTTGCCGCCGCCCGCCGCGCGGACGTGGTTCTGGCCTTCCTTGGGGAGGAGTCCATCCTTTCCGGAGAGGCCCATTCCCTTGCCGACCTTAATCTCATAGGTTCCCAGAGCGAACTCCTGAAGGCCCTGAGGGCAACGGGAAAGCCCGTGGTTGCATCTATTATGGCAGGACGTCCCCTTACAATAGAGAGGGACCTTGAAAACTGTAGCGCAATGCTCTATAGCTTCCATCCCGGAACAATGGGCGGTCCCGCCATCGTGAACCTTCTAACCGGAGAGGCCAACCCTTCCGGAAAAACCCCCGTCACCTTCCTCCGTACGGTAGGCCAGGCTCCCATGTACTACAATCACAACATGACCGGACGCCCCTACAGCGGGGAACTCCTCATGAAGGACATCGCCCTGGAAGCCGGCCAGACATCCCTCGGCAACACCTCCTACTATCTTGACTACGGCGCATATCCGCTCTTCCCCTTCGGATTCGGCCTAAGCTATACAAGCTTTGAGTATTCCGGAATAAGCCTTGACAGGCAGGAGTATCGGGCCGAAGACACCATTGGCATCACCTTCACCCTTGCCAATACCGGCAGCCGTGAGGGTACCGAGGTGGCCCAGGTTTATGTCCGTGACCTTGTGGGCTCAATTGCCCGTCCCGTAAAGGAACTTAAACATTTTGAGAGAATTACGCTTGCCGCAGGCGAGTCCCGCACGGTGAAAGTGGAGCTTCCGGTGAGCAGCCTCGCCTTCTTCGGCCTTGACGGCAGCCGCAAGGTGGAACCCGGCAAATTCCAGCTCTGGGTGGCCGGAGACAGCGCTTCGGGTGAGCCGGTAGAGTTTGAAGTTGAGTAAATATTCAATAATATTAACCATTAACCATTATTAACACAAACCATGAAACGAATCGCAACCCTTATCCTTGCATTAGGATTTGGCTTGATTGCTTTCGGCCAGAACCAGACCCTCCGCGGTACGGTTGTGGACAGCGGCAATCAACCTATCGTTGGCGCGTTCGTGGTTGAACAGGGAACAGCCAACGGCGCCATGACCGGAGTGGACGGCGATTTTGCCATCACAACCCGTCCCGGCGCTGCCATCGAGGTTTCCTGCATCGGCTACGCAACGCAGGTTATCACCAACAACGGAGAGCAGAATGTGGTGGTTGTCCTTCCGGACGACACCCAGATGATTGAAGAGACCGTGGTAATTGGCTACGGTGTCCAGAAAAAGTCCGTTGTAACCGCCGCCATTGCCAAAGTTGACGGCGAAACCCTGGGAATTACGGCTCCTACCCGCGTAGACAACGCTCTCAAGGGCCTTACTTCCGGCGTTACGGTTACCGCATCTTCCGGTCAGCCCGGCGCATCGTCCCGTATCCGCATCCGTGGTGTGGGCTCCATCAACTCCAGTGATCCTATCTACATTGTTGACGGAATGCCCATTGCCGGCGGTATAGATTACCTGAACCCCTCAGATATCGAGTCCATCGAGGTTCTGAAGGACGCCGCCTCCGGTGCTGTCTACGGTACCCGTGCAGCCAACGGCGTTGTCCTGGTAACCACCAAGAAGGGCAACAAGGGCAAAGCCAGCATTGACTACAACTTCTCCTTCGGCCTTTCCAGCCCCTGGAAAGAAAGGGAGGTCCTCAACGCCAGCGAATACGCCCTTCTCATGAACGAGAGCCTCGTCAACAGCGGTGCCGCCCCCAGGTATGCCGATCCTTACAGCTACGGTGTAGGCACCAACTGGCAGAAGGAAGTGTTCAACTACAATGCCCCCCAGCAGAATCACGAGCTTTCCGTAAGCGGCGCAACTGATGTTGTGAATTACTACATTTCCCTTGGCTACACAGACCAGCAGGGTATTGTTGGCGGCAATTTCGGCCGTTCCAACTACAACCGCCTTACTCTCCGTTCCAACACCGGCTTCACCCTTTGGGATGCCAGCAAGGAGCGCACTTTCCTCAACAAGATGGTCCTGAACAATCAGCTCTCTTACGCCAAAATCAAGTCAAAGGGCGTCTCCGAGAACTCTCAGTGGGGTTCCCCTCTGGGCTCGGCTCTTGCACTTTCTCCTATCCTCGGCGTCTTCGCAACAGAGGACGAACTTGCTGATTACGCAGTGGCTTACGCCGGCGAAACCCTCCTCAAGGATGCCACAGGCCGCACTTACATGATTCCCGGCGGAAATTACAATGAGATGGTGAACCCTATTGCCGATCTCTCCCGTCCCGCCAACGACAACTGGAGCCACAAGATTGTGGGAGCCTTCTCCGGCGAACTCCAGATCTGGGACAATATCAAGTTCCACAGCACAATAAGCATGGACATGAGTTTCTGGGGCAACAGCGGCTATACTCCCAAGTACTATCTGTCAGGAAACAACAAGGCCCAGTCCACAAACGTGAACGCCCAGTATGAGAAGGGCCTCGTGTGGCAGGTGGAAAACTACCTCACATGGAACAAGGAATTCGGCAAGCACAGCGTTTCCGTCCTCCTTGGCCAGAGTGCCCTTGAGAATACCTCCGACGGCCTTTACGGCATGCGCCGTGACCTTGCCGAAGAATGGTTCAACAAGCCTTATATCGGCAATGCCCCCAATAACACCGACGAACCAGACAAGCAGGGCGCAAACGGCTGGGTAAATTCCCCTTACCGCCTCGCTTCTTACTTCGCCCGTGCCGACTGGAACTACGATGAACGCTATATGGTTCAGGCTACATTCCGTCGTGACGGCAGCTCCCGCTTCGGCGCCAACAACAAGTGGGGTAACTTCCCGTCCTTCTCACTGGGATGGAACATCCACAGGGAGCCTTATGTGACCATGCCTTCATGGTTCAATACCGCCAAGGTGCGTTTCTCCTGGGGTATCAACGGCTCCGACGCCTTTGAGGCCTTCCGTTACACCACCCTTACTTCCAAGGACAACAATTACATCCTCGGCACCGACGAATCCACCGTTCAGGGTGTCAAGTCCAGCGGCCTTGCCAATGCCGACCTCCACTGGGAGCGCTCCATCCAGACCGACCTCGGCTTTGAACTCGGATTCTTCAGCAACGCCCTCACCCTTGGTATAGACCTCTACAACAAGACCACCGACGGCATGCTCCTCCAGATGCCCACTCCTTCATACGTGGGTGAGTCCAACCCTTGGGGCAACGGCGGAAAGATGGTCAACCGCGGTGTTGAAATTGACTTCGGCTACAAGTGGGGTTCCCGCGACTGGAACTTCCGCGTAGGCGGCAATGCCACTTACCTCTATAACCGCCTTATCTCTATGGGTAACGAGAGCGGTTTCAACAACTACGACTCCTTCCAGGGCGCCGGCACCATGACACGTGGTGAGAACGGCTATCCTTTCCCGTTCTTCTATGGCTACAAGACCGACGGCGTTTTCCAGAACCAGGCCGAAATTGACGCCTATGTGAACAAGGACGGAAACAAGATTATGCCTGGTGCCGTTCCCGGTGACGTCCGCTTTGTGGATGCAGACGGAGACGGTGACTTTGATGCCGATGACCGTACTTATATCGGCAACGGTATGCCCGACTGGAACTTCGGCCTCAACTTCAGCGCCAGCTGGAAAGGAATTGATTTCTACATGCTGTGGCAGAGCACCGTTGGCAACGACATCCTTGACGTGACCCGCCGTACGGATGTTTCCGAGTCCAATCTGCCTTCTTACATGCTTAACCGCTGGACCGGCGAAGGCACTTCCAACAAGTATCCCCGCCTTGTACGCGGAGACAACGTGAACTGGCAGATGTCCGACCTCTATGTCCAGGACGGCAGCTACCTGCGCCTCAAGAATATCCAGCTTGGATATACTCTCCCTCAGAAGTGGACCAACGTTATCCTCATCAAGTCCCTGCGTTTCTACGTATCGGCCGAGAATCTTCTCACCATCACTTCCTATCGTGGATTCGATCCCGAAATATCCTCCGGTGGAACATCGCTTGGCGTAGACTATGGCGTCTATCCCCAGCCCCGTACCATCCTCTTTGGCTTAAATCTTAAATTCTAGGCAATCATGAGAAAGCAAATTATTCTGGCAGCCCTTGCTGCAGTGGCACTTTCCTCTGCCTGCACAAAGCAGTTCCTCTCTGTGGAACACACCAGCGCCGTTCCCCTGGAAGAGTATTTTACCACGGAACCCCATCTTCAGGAAGCCCTTGTTGCTGCCTATGACCCCCTGGAGTGGTTCGACTGGACAGATCAGTACGCACCTCTTAACATAATGTCCGACATTATGGCCGACCAGATATGGGTTGGCGGAAGCAGCAAGACCGACAATGAGTTCTGGCACCTTATGATGAACTATGAGGCGCTTCCCACAAATTGCCTTGGTTCAATCATTTCCGACTGCTACAGCGGTGTGAAACGCTGCAACGACGTCCTTACCTATATCGGCTGGACCAAAGACCTGCCCGCCGAGACCGCCAAGAGCGTAGAGGCCCAGGCCCGCGTTCTCCGCGTCTTCTACTACAACATTCTCTGGAAATTCTGGGGAAACATCCCTTACTATGAGGAAAACCTTACCGGTGACTTCACCAGCCCTCAGTTCCAGGCCGATGAGGTTTATGCAAAGTTCATCGCCGACCTTGAGGGTGCAATCGCACTTGGCGCCCTTCCCATGAAGCGAGAAGGCAGTGAAGTCGGCCGTGTTTCCCTTGCCATGGCATATATGCTTTATGCCGAAGCCGTCCTTTACCAGAAAGATGAGACCCGCTACGGAAAGGCCCTGGATTACATGAAGGAAATCATCACTTCCGGCAAGTATTCCCTTATGCCGAATTACGGTGACATCTTCAAGGCAACCGGAGAATGGGGCAGCGAGTCCATATTCGAGATAGGTTACAAGTCTGTGGGCGGCCAGCGTTACTGGACTTGGGTACGCGGAGCAGGCGGCACCATCCTTCCCCGTCTCATCTCTCCGTACAATTGGAACGGTGATTCCGACCACGATTCCGGCTGGGGCTTCGCTCCCGTCCGTCAGGAAACATACGACATGTATGACGCTGCCGATACCCGCCGTGCCGCTACCTGCTGGAGCATTGATGCCAGCCTGCGCGACAAATATGAGCACCGTTATCAGGACACCGGCATCTGGCTGGAGAAATATGTGGCCTACAAGGCCAACACCGATGCCGACGGTGACGCCGACCTCCGTTTCAACAACAACCTCCGCATCTACCGTTATTCAGAGACTCTTCTGAATGCCGCGGAGCTTGCAATCCTCACCAACTCCACTGCCGGTGCTGACGGCTGGCTCAACGACGTCCACAGCCGCGCCATTGCCGGCACAACCGTGACCCTTTCCCTTGACAACATCAAGGAAGAGCGCAGGCTTGAGTTTGTGGGTGAAGGCAAACGCTACTGGGACCTTGTCCGCTGGGGCGACGCTACTTCAGTCCTCAAACCCGACTCATACGGATACCGTACCAACACCTGGAGCGAGAGCAAGAAGTATCTGCCTTTCCCTCAGGGCCTTATTGACTCCACTCTTGGAAAGACCTACGAGCTGGTACAGAACAACTATTAATGGCTTAGGATTATGAAAAAGATATTAATGATTTTGGCTGCGGCCGTAGTGGCATTCTCCTGCACCCAGGAGCCCATCGTGCATCCTTCAGAGGGCAATGTCCCCCAGGCCGCATCCTACGAGCCCATAATCACGGTAGACCAGGAAACCAACCAGGTAACCTTTACCGTGGAAAGCACCGGCATTATCCCGGTGTGGGTGTTCCAGAATTCCGAGGGCGCCTGGAAGGATATCCAGAGCGGCAACGGATACAAGAGAATCTTCGCTTCTGCCGGCGACTACTCTGTTCGCATGCAGATAATGAACGCTTCCGGCATTTCTCCCGACTACGTGGAGAAAAGCTTCCACATTGACAACACCATCGTCAACTTCGACAAGTATTTCACCATCCTTTCCAAGGGCCCCTGGCACATTGACGGCCTCACGGAAGCCCATATGGCCTGCGGTGAATCCGTGGAGAATCCCACCGGCTGGTGGAAGGCTCCCAAGAACGACAAGGCGGCCTTCGGCGTGTATGACAACAGGCTCACCTTCACCGCTGACGGAAACTACACCTTCGATCCCGGCGAGTCCGGAACCGTGTTTGTGAACATCGGCGTAACAGTGTCTCCTTACGTAGACGCGAAGGGCGATGCAACCGCAGACTACCAGGCCCCCGCCCAGCAGCAGACCTCCAAATTCAAGTTTGAGGTGGAAGGTGAGAACCTGTACCTGGCCCTCGAGCCCGGCGCCCTGTTCCCTTACATCCCCAACGACGACTTTGTCAAGGATACCCGCTTCCTTGTAAAGGAATTCGCTGCCAAGTCCGTCACTCTGGTATGGTTCACTCCTACCGGAAATAACGGCGGTCCCATTGCATGGCAGTTCATCATCACCAATGTTGAGGGTGGAGACGAACCTATTGACAACCCCGGCGATGAAGGCGGTTACACCTATGGCGACAACCTCCTCGGCGGCCTGTACTTCAAGGAGCATTGGTTCAGCCCTGCAAACTGGGCCGGAGGCCTTGACCCTCAGCTTACATTCGAAGGCGGAAAGGTAACCCTTACTGTCCCCGACGGCGTTGGCGGCGCAGAGTGGCAGGGCCAGGTAAAGCTTGTGGCCGATATCCCTGCAGACCCTGAAAAGAAATATGCATTCTTCGCAACAGTAGAGTCTTCAACGGATGGCACCGCAACCGTAAAGCTTGCCGATGCCAACGATGACAACAACCACGCTTTCTTCTACGACAACAATGTGGCCCTCACCGCATTTGAAGCCGTTTCCTACAAGAACGAGCCCGTCTCCCCGGATCAGGCTTATGAGGCCGTGATGGTAATCTTCGACTTCGGCCGTATGGCTGCAGGTACAGAAATTACCATCACCAATATCGAGCTCCGCGAAATCACCGGCGAGAATCCCGGCGGCGGCCAGGGCGGATTCACCTATGGCGACGAACTCCTTGGCGGCCTGTACTTCAAGGAGCATTGGTTCAGCCCTGCAAACTGGGCCGGAGGCCTTGACCCTCAGCTTACCTTTGAAGGCGGCAAGGTTACCCTCACCGTTCCCGCAGAAGTTGGCGGCGCAGAGTGGCAGGGCCAGGTAAAGCTTGTGGCCGATATCCCCGCAGATCCCGAAAAGAAGTACTCCTTCGCCTGCAAGATAGAGTCTTCCGCAGATGGCACAGCTACTGTTAAGGTGGCCGATGCCAACGACGACAGCAACCACGCTTTCTTCTACGACAACAATGTCCAGCTTGGTGCATATGAGACGGTTTCATACAAGAATGAACCCGTATCCCCCGACCAGGCCTATGAGGCTGTGATGGTAATCTTCGACTTCGGCCGTATGGCTGCCGGAACCGAAATCACCATCTCCGGAATCAGCCTCCGTGAAATCACCGGAGAGTCTTCCGGCGGCGGACAGGGTGGTGGCGATGAATATGGTGCCAGCATCATCGACGGCCTGTACTTCAAGGAGCACTGGTTCAGCCCTGCAAACTGGGCTGGCGGTCTTGACCCTCAGCTCACCTTTGAAGGTGGCAAGGTTACCCTTACTGTCCCCGACGGCGTTGGCGGCGCAGAGTGGCAGGGTCAGGTAAAGCTTGTGGCCGATGTCCCTGCAAGCGCTGCTACCGAGTATCGTTTTGCCTGCAAGATTGAGTCTTCCACTGACGGCACCGCAACCATTAAAGTTGCCGATGCCAACGACGACAACAATCATGCTTTCTTCTACGACAATAATGTACAACTGGCAGCATACGACGTAATCTTTTATGTGAAGGCTCCCGTGTCTCCGGATCAGGATTATTCGGCAATTATGGTTATCTTTGACTTCGGCCGCATGGCTGCAGGTACGGAAATTACCATAACTGATATGACTCTGAGTCCTAAAAAATGATTATGAGAGCATTTAAGAGCATCTTTTTCCCCGTTCTTTTTGCCATCGCAGCGTGCAGCTGCGGTGGCAAGGAGACCGGGACTCCTGCCGAAACCGGCAGCGTTCAGGTAACCCCGTCTTCGCTTTCGGCTCCTGCACAGGAGACCGTCCTCACCTTAGATGTCCAGGCCTCCGGCCCCTTCCAGGCGTATGCTGAAGACGGAATAGAATGGGTGAGCGTAGACCCTTCATACAGCAAGGAATCTTCGGCGACAGTTACCGTACAGGTGGCCGAAAACTTCACTTACAAGGAGCGCGGCACGGAAATCACAATCAAGTGCGGCACAACCCGCAAGAAGGTTACCCTTACCCAGGAAGCCGCCAAGAAGGGCGAAACTTCCATCGAGATTCCCGAGGGCTATCACCTTGCCTGGCAGGAGGAGTTCAACAACGACGGAAAGCCATCCACCTCTGACTGGTGGTACGAAACCGGTGGAGGCGGCTGGGGCAACAATGAGATTCAGACCTATGTTTCCCAGCAGCAGGGCGGAGTGGACCTTGCCTATATCTCTGACGGCTCCTTGAAAATCAAGGCCCAGAAGATAGATGGCAAGATATACTCCATCCGCATGAACACCAAGAAGTACTGGACCTACGGCTGGTTCGAGGCCCGCCTGAAGGTGTCCGACGTTCCCGGCGCCTGGCCCGCCTTTTGGATGATGCCGCAGAACTTCACAACCTGGCCCGGAGACGGTGAAATTGACATCATGGAGTACGCCATCTCCACCCAGGGCAAGAACTACTCTTCTTCCAGTATCCACTGCAACGCCTTCAACCACATGAAGGGTACTCAGAAAACCCATAAGCAAAGCGTTTCAAACGCCGCAACTGAGTATCACGTGTACGCCTGCGAGTGGACTGCAGAGTGGATGAAGTTCTACATTGACGGAAAACAGCACCTTCTGGTGAGCAACGACGGTCAGGGCTATGACCACTGGCCGTTCTACACCCCCTTCTACCTCAAGCTCAACCTTGCATACGGTGGAAATATGGGCGGCACCATGGACGACTCCAAACTTCCCGCCGTCTATGAAGTAGACTACGTCCGCGTATTCCAGAAAGACTGATTGCCGGCCATTGCCCCGTGGGGCTAATGTGCTTGGGATCAGCCGTTTAACTAAAAACGTCTGCCGGATTTCCGGTAGACGTTTTTGTGTAAACTGCGTACAATCATTTATTTATCTCCACGGCGGCGTTATAATGCTGCACGGATGGCGTTATTAATAAACTCATTCAGGCTTATTCCCATGGCGTTTGCTTTTTCCGCAGCGCTGGAATGCAGTCCGGAAGACATTCTCAAGACAATTTTACCGCTGTATGGCTTCTCTGGTTCAACGCCATTTGCGCGGCATCCTTCCAGGTAGTCGTCAATAGCTTCCTCAAAATCGGCCTTCAGTTCATCGGCCGAAGAACCTTCATATGAAATTCCGTCTCTGTGCAGTCCTAAAACATGCCCGAAGAAGTAGTTCCCTTCTTCGTGATATTCGACATTTCCCGTGTACCCTTTGTATCTGAGATTACCCATAATTATAAAATACCCTTTAAAGTTAAATATGCTTTTACATCTACGAGTACTGCTTTTTTGACAATACTTCCGGGATGAGGTTTATGACATGTATAGCACAGGTCATTGTTTCTGAACCGGACTCTTGAACCGGAAGTCCGCCCTTTATTGTCTACAATAAAACCGTATAGGTTGAACAGCCTTACCAGCTCGTCAAAAGTAAAGTCACTTGGGATGGACTTGAACCGCTCAATCAATTTTTCTTTTGTACTCATTGCAAAGATACTAAAAATAGTACTATAACTCCAAAAATATTATTAAATAACTTGCGTGCAAGAACGTAAAATGCCTATACAAAAGCAAGAATCCTTACAAAAGAATATACGTTTCTACGGATTGTGGGACGAAAACACAAATACAGGGACGAAAAAAAGCGCTATTGTAATTCTTGATGTATTTGACTAACTTAGCAAACCCAAATGAAACGCGTCATAACATATCTGGCAGCTTTTGTGCTGGCGTTTGCCTGCACAAAAGCGCCGGATATTGTTCCGCATGAAGAGGAAGTGCCCAGCGGCCCGGTGCTGCGTTCCATTACGGTGACGGACATGTCCCTGACGCTGGAACCGGGCGGCAGCGCGCCCCTGCATTTCAAGGTTGAAGACGCTGATTTCAAGTTTGACTCCGTTACGCTTCAAGGAACTGACGGAAACCCTCCAACGCTGTTCCATTTAGAGTCTTATTCGGCCGATACCACTCCAGGCAGCTATGTGGCCATAGTGAAGAACGATAGCGTAGACGAAGATTATGTTCGTACGGTAAAGCTTTGCATCCGGAGCGGGGAGAATTCCGTCATGACATCCAAGTCCTTTGCCGTAGTGGGGAAGGCTCCGGAAAAGCCCAGGGAGGGGATGGTGTACACCGGCCTTCCGGTGGTTTTCATAGACACTGACGGCGGCAAGGCCATAACCTCAAAAGAGGATTACGTAGGGGCTAAGATCTTTATAAAAGGCACGGAAACCCTTCCCGGGCTTGCCGAAAGAAACTGCTCCATCCGCGGGCGCGGCAATACAACATGGAGCTGGCCCAAGAAACCGTATCTTGTGAAACTGGAGGAAAAAGCCTCCATCTTCGGCTTCCCTAAACACAAGCGCTGGGTGCTCCTTGCAAACTTCATGGACCGCACCATGATGCGGAACATGGTTGCAATGAAGGTCTCCTCCATGACCCGCCTTGCCTGGACACCCCGCTGCCAGAGCGTAGAGCTGGTCCTGAACGGCAAGCACGTAGGGAACTACCTTCTCATAGAGCAGGTGAGGGTGGACGGAGACCGCATTGACATTGAGGAAAAAGGCGGCTATCTGTTTGAACTTGACTTCCACTGGGACAACGAAGTTCAGTGGAAAGACCACAATATTCCCTTTGCCGTGAAGCATCCGGACCCTGAGGTCATTACCCAGGAGCAGAAAACTTATGCCAAAAACTACATAGCCACGGTTTCAAACGCCCTTTACGGTTCGAATTTCAAGGACCCCGCCGAAGGCTATGCCAAGTACCTGGACGTAGACTCCTTCATAGACTACTGGATAGTCTTTGAGGTGATGACAAACCATGAACTGGGTAACCCCGGAAGCGTCTTTTTCCATAAGGACAAGGACGGAAAACTAACCGCCGGGCCCTGCTGGGACTTTGACTGGGGAGTGCTCACCTTCGACACCACCGGAGGAGACTACAGGCTCATAAACCGCCATGCAATATGGTACGACCGCCTGTTCCAGGACCCCGCATTCCTTGAAGCTGTGAGGGCACGCCTCCGCGAACTACTCCCTCAACTCCAGACCATTCCGGCCTACATAGATGAACTTGAGGGACAGCTCACGGAAAGCGCAGAGCTGAACTTCAAGATGTGGAACCCCGCACAGGATGCTTCCCAAAACGGCGGCAACATCATCAACGGAGACGAGCGCATGAGTTTCCATGACGCCGTCCAGCGCATCAAGAAGAACTTTGACATTCACCTCCAGCTGGTCCTGGACAAACTATAGTCCCATCACGTGCCGGCGGTCCAGGAAACGGTAACTGGCGGCTTCGGCAATGTGGACGGGAAGGATGTCCGGCGCCCCGGCAAGGTCTGCGATGGTGCGTGAAATCTTGATGATTCGCGTGTATGCCCTGGCGCTCAGCCCCTGCCTGTCTATTATCTTCTCCAGAAGGTCCTTGCAACTGGCCGAAAGCGGACAAAACTCTTCCAACTGCGCCCCGGACATTTCGGAGTTTGTGAATATCCCTGTCCCGCTGAAGCGGGCCTGCTGCATTTCCCGCGCCCGCACCACCCTTTCGGCAACGGCCGCGGAGGGTTCGGCCTTTCCGCCATTAATAAGCGCCTGAGTCTCAACGGGATGCATCCAAAGTTGGATATCTATTCTGTCCATGATGGGTCCGGAGAGCTTTGACAGATAGGCGTTCCTGACGGTGGGCGTGCAGGTGCAGCGGTCGGCCTCTCCGTAATAGCCGCAAGGGCAGGGGTTTGTGGCTGCCACCAGCATGAACGACGCCGGATACTCAATCTTTGCCTTGAGCCTGGAAATGCACACCTTGCGGTCTTCCATAGGCCCCCGCAGCGCCTCCAGGGTAGACTTCGGCGCTTCACAAAATTCATCAAGAAAGAGTATCCCGCCCGTAGCCAGTGAAACCTCCCCGGGAAGGATGTTGTCTCCGCTCCCGCCTCCCAGCAGTGCCGCTTTCGAGGCCGAAATATGCGGCGCCCTGAAAGGCCTTGTCCTCATGAGGCCGAAGCCCCCGGCCGACGCTCCCGCAACGGAGTATATTTTGGAGGTGACGGCGCTCTCTTCCAGCGTCATGGGCGGCAGAATCCCCGCCAGGGCCTTTGCAAGCGAGGTTTTTCCGCTTCCGGGGGCCCCAACCAGAAGGACATTGTGCTGGCCTGCCGCCGCTATCTCCACGCCCCTTTTTGCGGCGTCCTGCCCCACTATTTCCGAAAAATCCATGTACTTCCGCACAGGATGAAGGGCGCTCTCACGGGCCTCGCGGTAGGCCTCAGTGTTCCAGATAAGGAGGTCTTCGGCATCCTCCTCCCCGCTAAGAATCCTCAGGACGTCTTCCAGCGTCTTTACCCCGTACACCTGCGTTCCCGTGTAGTCCACCGCCTCCAGGGCCGAAACCTCCGGAAGGATGCACCCCGTAAAGCCGCTTTCCATGGCAAGTTCCACCATAGGCAGGGAGCCGCTCACATACCGGACACTTCCGTCCAGCCCCAATTCTCCCATTATCAGGAACTTGTCCAGTAGCGGCATCTCCCTTTGGCCGGACGCCGCCACTATCCCAAGGGCAATGGGGATGTCGTAGCCGCTGCCCTGTTTGTGTAGGTCCGCGGGTGCCAGATTTATCACTATTTTCTTGCCCGGAACATGAAATCCAAGCGCCTGGAGGGCGGTCACCGTCCTAAGGAGGCTCTCCCTTACCGCAGTATCGGCCAGGCCCACAAGATGAATCCCTATCCCAAGGGTGATGTTTACTTCCACGGTTACGGGCACGGCTTTTATGCCCGTTATCTTTGCCGAATGTATATTGACAAGCATTACTCAGATATTGTTAAAGATGTGAAGTACCCGTTGAATTCAAGCGGAATCAGACGTCCGCCCACAAAGATGCGGTGAGCCCTGAAAGAAGTGTCTGAAAGGGCTGCGGCAAACACTCCGCCTTTGTAGTCGGCGCAGGCCGAACCCGATGATACAAGGCACAGGCCCTCTTCCTCTATGGAAAAGTCCGTGTTTTCGGCATGAATCATTGTAACCTTGTCGGCAATGCCGGTGACAAGGTGCGCTATGGAAACGCCATCTGAGTAGATGTCCGGAATGCCCCCGCGGCGGCTTGTTACCTGGTGGCGGATCCCGTCCTTGGACCTTATCCAGTGTGTGGTGATGTTCCCTGCCACGGAATACCCCTTTATCATCATCTCCTCCTCAAGTTCCATGAGCCGGCAAAGGTGAATGTCCTCCGACTCTCCAACGCCCATGGAGTGAAAGGCCTCTCCTGACACCAGGCACAGGCTGGACGGGCTTTCGCCCCTGCGCTCGCTCCGGTAAACCGTACCGTCCCGCACACGGATGTCATAAATGACACCCCCCTTGTTCGGCGTAACGGCCTTGATGTCTTCGGCCCCCTTTATTATATGGTATTCCGTGGTGGCCGAATCTCCATTTCTGATAGGGATCCCGTAAACGAAGTAAACCCCGCTGGTGTCCCTCATGAAAGAGCCCATAACCGTGCCGGCGCCAGTGGAAAAGACCTCCTCGCCATTTATCCTGTAGCAAAGGCCCTTCCCTCCCGGACGCTGCCCCAGGGTATGTATGCGGCCGTTTTCCGTGAAAAGTCCCTTGATCAGTTCCTCGGCAGGGATAGTAAGCCGATGCTCCCCGTTGCAGAAAACCTCCGTGGTTCCATTTTCGGCAATGTCCGTCCACATGTGCCCCTCCAGAATCCTTATCCTGGCGGGGTCCGGACGCGGCCCGGCCGAAGCCTTGGCAACCTCCGTGCTGTCCAGAAACAGCACTGCTTCGGCCCCGCGGAAATCCCCTTCCCGCCATTTTGCCCAGTCCGGAAAACGGAGGGCGGTAAAGTAGATGCCTCCCTTTACCGGCTTCCCTATGGCCGAAGTATCCTCCCGCTCCCAGGCATTGGCCATATAGGAGCGCGGCCCCCGGCTGTACCAGCGGGGCAGGGTATCCATCAAGGGCTTTTTACATGAAATCAGTGTGGCGGCAACCGCCAACGTAAAGACAATTCTCCTCATGGCTCGCAAACTTTTTCCCTCACAAGGTCGGGAGTTGCGGGCTCAAAAACAAGAATCCTAATAAAAGTTTTGCTGTTTCTAAGGATTAGGGACGAAAAAGCGCATATAGGGACGAACCGCTGCCGCTCATCGCCACATACAACGCTCCCCGTAAATAAATATCAGCCTTTATTTGGGCCAATTTGGGGTATTTTGCAAAGACCGTTTCCTCAAAATCGTTCTTCAAGTCCTCCTTCCAGGTGGCGGGATCCTGCTTCAGCACTTGCGCCAGCGGCTTCTCCGGAATGCGGGGGACTATGCCGCGATATGCGTCGGCCGTGGAGACTGAAATGCCCTCCGGAACAATTACCTCCAGCCTGAGCCCCCCAATGTCCAGCGGGAACGGCTCCAGGATTTCCCCGCGGCCGCTTCCCATCATGGGCACATTATATATGAAAAACGCGCAGTCGCTGCCAAGGCGGGCGGCGTACCCCGCCAGAGTGTCGTCCGTGAGCCCCAGTTCCGCAAGTTCGGAGATCATTCTTAGCGCAAAGGCGGCATCGGCCGAACCTCCCCCAAGCCCGGCCCCAACCGGGTTGGTCTTTTCAAGGTATATTTTCATGGGAGGTAGCTTGAAGTCCTCCGCCAGCATCATGTATGCCTTGGCGGTGAGGTCTTTGAGCGGATTCCAGTCCACGCCCTCCTTCCGGGCAATTGTAATCATTAGTTTGCCGTCCGGGGAGATGGCCTGCGAAAGATTCCCGTATTTTTCTTGAAGCGGGCCGATAGTCCTGCTGTAGTCCTCTCCGGTAATTATTTCCAGGGTGTCCGTAAGGCCGAAATAAGGCACAAACAAGGTCTCGAGGTCGTGGTAGCCGTCCGGGCGCTTACGCAGCACGTTGAGGCCCAGGTTCACTTTTACGTTAGGATGCGTAATCATGGCCTCAGTCCTCCCAGGTTACCAGCCTGCTGCCATCCGGCTGCACTGTAATATACACTTTCAAGGTCTCTTCCGGAAGTAACTCCTCTATGTTCTCCGGCCACTCCATAAGGCACAGGTATCCGCTGTCCAGGTAGTCGTAGAGCCCAAGGTCCAGGGCCTCCGACAAGCGGTTTATGCGGTAGAAGTCAAAGTGAAATACCGGTTCTCCAGCGGCCGAACGGTATTCGTTGAGGATCGCAAACGTAGGGGAACTCACGGCGTCTTCCCGGACGCCAAGCTGGTGGCAGATTGCCGTGGTAAAAGTGGTTTTACCGGCTCCCATAGGCGCATAAAACGCTATGAGCCGGTTGTCTCCTATCTCTTTAAGGAATGTTTCCGCCGCGGCGGGCAGCTCCTGAAGGCCGCGAATTTCAATATTGTGTTTCATAATCTTAATCCCTGAGCCAGTTCTCCGGGTTCTGGGGGGTGGTGCCGTTCCAGAGTTCAAAGTGGAAGAGGTCTTCCCCGCCAATGGTGTCTACGGTGCCCACAATCTGGCCGGTCTTGACCTTGTCGCCGGGTTTCACGGCAACGGTGGCAAGCTTGGAGTAGAGGGTGTAGTAGGCCCCGTGGTTCACAAGCACGCACTGGTTGTAACCGGGCAGGACCACTATCTGGCTTACGGTGCCGTTGAAGACGGCCCTGGCCTGCGTGCCGCGCTTTACGGCAAGTGTAACGCCGTTATTCTGAGGAAGTTCCACATTCTGATACACGGGATGCCTGTGTTTTCCGAAGCGCTCCACAATGGCGCCCTCCACGGGCCACGGCAGGCGGCCCTTGTTGGAGGCGAACTCGTTGGAAAGCTTGGTGTCTATGACCGTAGATGTCTTCTTGCCACCCTTAGAGCCGGAACCCTTGCCGCCGCCCTTACTTTGCTGCTGGCGTATAAGGTCTGCGATTTTCTTGTTGAGGGCTTCCTTCTGGCGGTTTTTCTCACGAAGCTGGGACTCGTACTTTTTCCTGTCTTTTGAAAGTTTCTCCACAAGGCGGCTACTCTCGTCTTCCTCCGACCTAAGTTTGGAGCGCTCGGACACCACCTGCCTCCTGACATCGGCCTCAGTGGCCCTCAGGGACTCCAGACGCTCTTTCTCAACCTCCAGGGCGGCCGAAGTCTCACGGATGCGGGTTGCCTGCGCACCCATTTCGGAAGCCAGGGACCTGAGGTACCCGAAACGCCTGAATCCCTGCCCGATTGACTGGCTGGAGAGCACGTACATGTACCACATGCGGCTGTCGCGGTTTTTATAAGTGCTTCTGACAAGGCGGGAATAATAGGCCGAAAGGGTGTCGTGGCGGGCCTGGAGTTTCCCGATGTCCGCGCGGCATGTGCGGATGGAGTCGTCCAGGATGCGAAGCGCCTGGTCGGATGCCGCAATGAGCTTTTCACGCGCCTGTATCTTGCTTTTCACAAGGGAAAGCTTTGTCAGTTCCTTCTCCTTTGCCGAAGAATTGTCCTTGAGCTGGCGGTTGAGCACGGCTATCTCCTTCTCCAGCTGGGCCCTCTGGCTTTCCAGCTTTTTCATGGAGGAGGATTTCTGGGCCGATAGCGGAAGAGCCGCCGCCAAGGCAAGAAGTACTATGACAAGGACCTTTCTCATTGCTCCAGACGTTTTGCGAGATTTATATACACCTTTGCGGAGTCTTCCTCCCCAAGCACCCTGAGGACTTCGGCGTAATGCCTGAGAATTACCGGGCTCTCCTTGCCGCCGTAAAGCATGGCGTGCTTGAAGAAAGGCTTGGCCTCAAGGTCCTTGCCTTGAAGGTGGAGTATCCAGCCGAAGGTGTCCAGGTAGGTGGCGTTGTCGGGTTCGGCCTCAATTGTCTTCTTGGACATGGTGTAGGCCTTCTTGAGCTTCCGGCCCTCCTGAGAGAGGTAATATGCGTAGTTGTTGAGCACCGGGGCGTACGAAGGGTCTATCTTGAGGGCTTTGTCGTAGGCCTTGAACGCCTCCTTGGAGTTGCCCTTTGAATGGTAGGCGTCCCCAAGCTGGGACCACGACGATAGCTGCACCTTGGTGTCCTTGGGGTAATTCTTTATGAGATGCCGGCAGTTGCCGATAATGGCGTCGTAATCCTCCAGCTGGTAGTTTGCCATGTTGGCGTAGTCCATGAACCCAAGCTCCCGGAAATGGCCGAATGCCTCCAGGGATGCGTCCCTCATGGCTTCCCACTTGCCCTGAAGGGAAAGCACCTGGATGTAGGTGGCGGTCATGGAAACGCTCTCCGGGAAGGCCTTGGCGGCAAGGTAGAAGTAGTTTTCGGCCTCTTCCTTGCGCCCCGTGGAAAAGAAGTAGGAGCCCACCGTAGTGTAGAGGGAACTGTCTGCGGGGGAATTCTCCACTGCAAGCACCGCCAGGGTGTCGAAACCGCTCCTGTGGGCCTGGACCTGCTTGGGGTCTATGGTGCGGGTGATGTTCCCTATATACATGCTCTTGGACTGGGCGGGGATGTCCGGGGAAGAGAAAAAGGGCCGAAGGGTCTTGAAATACGCGGGGAAATCCCTTTCACGCCTGTAAACCTCTGACATTCCAAGGGTTGCAGGGATATAAGAGCTGTCAAGGGAAAGGGCCTCCGAGTAACGGGCGCGGGCCAGGGAGTCCTTGAAATCGGCCAGATACGAATCCCCTAGCATGGAGAGGATCTGGGGCGACGAAAACTCATGGTTGAACTCTTCCAGGGACTCCAGGGCAAGGTCCGGGCGGCCCATGGCCTGGTAGATGTCGTGGCGGGTGGCGGCGACGGACTCCGACGGCCCCCTCTGGGACTCTATCTCCTTCAGGGCCTCAAGGGCCTTGTCAAAATCTTTCTGGGCAAGATACACCTCCAGAAGCTCATACGGGAGCGACTGGTTGGCAGGGAAGTCCTTCACAAGGGACTCGTAGACGGCTTTTCCTTCGGCCCCGCGGCCCTGCGCAAGGTACAGGCGGGCAAGGGCTCTGCGATACCAGAAGTTGGTGCTGTCAAGGGCCACGGCCTTTTCAAGGGAGGCGCGGGCGGCGTCTACCTGGTTTTGCCGAAGCTGGGTCTGGGCAAGGTAGTACCACACGGCGTCGGATTCCGGTGAGGCCACGCTGAGGGTCCCGAGAATGCGCCCTGCCTTCTCATATTCTCCGTTTGAATATAGGGATACGGCGTCTACCAGATTGGACTCCACCGTTTGCGCCCTTAAGGGGAGCAACAGGGCCAAAATGGCCAGGGCCGATACGATTGCTTTTTTCATCCTTGCAAAATTACACGATTTTTCCGATTTTTGTGTAACAAATACCGCACCTTTTGAAACGTTTCTACGCAAAACTGCATCTTATTATGTGGGCAAGGGACGAAGAATCCCTTGGAGGTCGTCGGCCCCTGGAGGAGTTGGCGGCTGCGTGCCAAGGTTCGGACAGGAAAGCCCAAAAACGCCTGTTCGACGCCCTGGCTCCCAAAATGATGGCAGTTTGCCTGCGGTATATGGGAAACCGTGAAGATGCCGAAGACGTGCTTCAGGAGGGCTTTGTGACCCTTTTTACAAAGCTGGATTCCTACAGCGGCGCCGGTTCCTTCGAAGGCTGGGCCAGAAAGATATTTGTAAACACTGCGCTGATGCACCTTAGGAAAACCAATGTCCTGGGAGACTCAGAGGACATTTTGGAAGCGCGGTCGCTGTCCTCGGAAGAGGCCACGCCGCTTCAGAAGATGGGCTACGCGGAACTGATGAAACTCATTTCATCCCTTCCCCCGGATGCCAGGACGGTTTTCAACATGTATATGGTGGAAGGCTATTCCCACAAGGAGATTGCCGCCACGCTGGGTTGCTCGGAGGCCACTTCCCGCTCAAAGCTTCAGCGGGCAAGGGTACAGCTGCAGGAAATGATTAAAGCAAGAAGATGAGAGACCAGGATATAAGAGAGATGTTGTATAACGCGGAGGAGCCCGTATCCCCCGGCGTTTGGAGTGCAGTGGAGGCCGGGCTCAATGCCCGCCACAGGGTTGTGCCGGTATGGCTTTGGGGCGCAGTGGCCGTCGCCGCAGCTGCTGCCGTTGTGGCCGGTGTTTTCCTTTGGAGGCCCTCCGGTCTCAGGCTGGAAGAGTTCTCTCCCTCATCACAGCTCACAGCCCATCTGGACTATTCACTTCCCCAAGATATAGTTGAGCGCGTTCCTGAGGCCCCTTCGGCCACAGGAAAGGCTGTTTCGGCAGTTGCTTTACGGGAGGAAGCTTCCCTGGAGGCCGTACAGAACGCAACCATTAATCCAGAGGTCCTTCTGAAGGTTTCCTCCCGTCTGGCAATGCCGCCGCAAAGCTCCTATGCCCCCACCGTCAGTGATAACTACCTCCTCAACCAGCTCGCTTGGGAAGCCCGGCCGCTTCCCGGAAGGGATTTCTCCCTCACCGCTTCCGGAGACATCCTGGCAAGTTCCCGCGCCCAGGCCTTCAGCCGCCGCAGCGCAGCCGCTCCGGTCAGCACCATGGCCGAAGGAGTTGAGTACATCTCCGGTGACAGGCCCGGGATTCCGTTCTCTGCCGGAATCGGCATAAAATGGACCCTTATCCCCAGATGGTCCCTGGGAACCGGGGTGCGCTACACCAACCTCCGCCGCTCATTTGTTGGAAACTACTATTCCGGACAAGGCTGGAGCGCAGACGAAAAATCCATAGACAACACCCAGCACTGGATTGGGGTTCCCGTCAACGTTTACTTTGACATTGTAGACAGCCGCCGCTTCAAGGTACATGCATTTGCGGGCGGCGCCATGGACTACCTCCTTGGCAACAAGTTCACCATCCACTCCTCCAACGACATCCTCTGGCGCAAAACCGGCACTTACTTCCAGTGGTCGGCCACTGTGGGCGCAGGTGCCGAATACCTCATTACAAGGCGCGTAGGCATATATCTGGATCCCAGCGTACGCTACTGCTTCGGCCAGGCCGGCGGCCAGGACATCAACGGCCTGCCCGCACATCCGCTCCAGTTCATGCTGGAGGCCGGCGTAAGGTTCTCCATCAGCAGCTATTGATTGGGGTGTTGATAACTTTCCCTGAAAAGAAACAGAAAAGTTATTATTTATAACAATTCTAAATAACAAACCTTTATAATTACCTGTTAATCAATAAATTAACAGGTTTTTTCATGCGTTGTTGATAACTTTTTTCGGGAAAATAGTAGGAAATCCAAAAACGTTGATATATCTTTGTCTTCGCTCGACCTAACCAAGATCACAGAAAAATAAACGCTATATGGTAAAACGTGTACTCAAGCGCGATGGACGTCGCGTCGAATTCAACAACCAAAAGATTGTTGCCGCCATCCTCAAGGCAATGGATGTCACCGAAAACGGTGAGGATATTGTGCTTGCCGCCCAGATTGCCCACGACATCTCCCTGCTTCCTAAGGAGGAGATGACCGTTGAGGAAATCCAGGACGTAGTTGAGAGCCACCTCATGAACAGCCCTCGCCAGGAGGTTGCCCAGGAGTATATCCGCTACCGCAACAAACGTAACCTTGCCCGCAAGGCCAAGACCAACGAGATTTTCGAGACCATCATCCAGGCCCAGGCCAACGACATCACCCGTGAAAACGCCAACATGAACGCGGACACCCCTGCGGGCATGATGATGAAGTTCGCCTCGGAAGCCACCAAGAGCTATGTGGACGAATGCCTGCTCAGTGACCCCGTGCGTGAGGCCGTTGCCGGCAACTACATCCACATCCACGACAAAGACTACTATCCCACTAAGTCTCTCACCTGCATCCAGCATCCTCTGGATGTGATTCTGGAGCATGGTCTCAAGGCCGGTCACGGAGAGTCCCGTCCCGCAAAGCGCATAGAAACCGCAGCCGTTCTCGCCTGCATTTCCATGGAAACCGTCCAGAACGAGATGCACGGTGGTCAGGCCATCCCCGCCTTCGACTTCTACCTGGCTCCCTTCGTACGCAAAACCTTCGAGGAAGAGATTGACAAGGTGTGCGCCATTATGAATGCCGATTATGAGGACCTCAAGACCGCAAAGATTGACGATTACCTCAAGCGTGACCTCACCGGATTGCAGGGCCGTGACCGCGCCTTCCAGCATGCTATAAACCAGACCGTGGGCCGCGTCCACCAGGCAATGGAGGCCTTTGTTCACAACATGAACACCATCCACAGCCGCGGCGGCAACCAGGTTGTGTTCTCGTCCATCAACTACGGCACGGATACTTCGGCCGAGGGCCGCTGCATCATCCGCGAAATCCTCAATACCACCTATGAGGGTGTGGGCAATGGCTCTACCGCCATCTTCCCCATCCAGATCTGGAAGAAGAAAAGGGGCGTGAGCTACCTCCCTGAGGATCCCAACTACGACCTTTACAAGTTCGCCTGCAAGGTTTCGGCCCGCCGTTTCTTCCCCAACTTCCTGAACCTGGACGCCTCCTACAACCAGGACGACGCCTGGAAGGCCGACGACCCTAAGCGCTATATCCACGAGGTTGCCACCATGGGCTGCCGCACCCGCGTGTACGCTAACGCCTTCGGCCCCAAGACATCAATCGGCCGTGGAAACCTCAGCTTCACCACCATCAACATTGTGAAGCTTGCAATTGAGGCCATGAGGGAAGAGCCCGAAAAAGAGGCCCGTATCCAGAAGTTCTTCCAGAAGGTAGACTGGGCGCTGGACATTGCCGCCCGTCAGCTCAACGAGCGCTTCGACTTCCAGAAGACCGCCCTCAAGAAGCAGTTCCCGCTGCTCATGAACGGCCTCTGGCTTGGCTCGGAGAAACTCGACCCTGAGGACACCATCGAATCCGTCATCAACCAGGGCACTCTTTCAATCGGCTTTATCGGCCTGGCCGAATGCCTTATCGCGCTTGTCGGCAAGCACCACGGAGAAAGCGACGAAGCCCAGGAGCTGGGCCTCAGGATCATCTCCCACATGGCCGACAGAGTTAAGGGCTACACGGAGATCTACAAGCACAACTTCACTTTCTTCGCAACTCCCGCAGAGGGTCTTGCCGGAAAGTTCACCAAGAGGGACAAAAAGACCTTCGGCATTATCCCTGGCATCACCGATAAGGATTACTACACCAACTCCAGCCACGTTCCGGTATACTATCACTGCACTCCGGAGCACAAGGCCAAGATTGAGGGCCCTTACCACAAGTATGAGAACGCCGGCCACATCTTCTATGTGGAAATCGACGGCGACGCCACCCACAACCCGGAGGCTATCATGCAGATCGTGGACCTCATGGACAAGTACGACATCGGCTATGGTTCCGTAAACCACAACCGCAACCGCTGCCTTGACTGCGGTTATGAGAACGCCGAAAAAGACCTCCACGAGTGCCCCCACTGCCACGGTCATCACATTGATACCCTCCAGCGCATCACCGGTTACCTTGTAGGCACCACAGACCGCTGGAACGCCGGCAAGCTGGCCGAACTCCATGACCGCGTGATTCACAAATAGGTTTACGGCAGGGCATACCCTCTGAAACCGTCGCTTCGCGACCCCTCCCACTTCGTGGGCCCCTCCCTCTTATGATGCCGAGGGTGGCAACAGGTTTCAGAGGGTATGCCCTGCCTGGCATTAATAGCGAAGTTTTTTGTCATTTCGAGCGAAGCCCGAAGGGCGTAGTCGAGAAATCTAATGAAGATCAGGGTATTAGACATAATCCCCCAGACAATGGCCGACGGCCCGGGTTTCCGCACGGCCATTTACTGTGCAGGGTGCAAGCACGCCTGCAAAGGGTGCCACAATCCCCAGAGCTGGGACTTCGGGGCGGGGAAGTGGATGGACGTTGAGGATCTCCTGGAGATAGTGAAGTCAGACCCCATGTCCAACGTAACGTTCTCCGGCGGAGATCCCATGTACCAGGCTCCGGCATTCACGGAACTTGCACGGCGCATAAAGGAAGAGACCGGGAAAACCATCTGGTGCTGGACCGGCTTCACGCTTGAGGAAGTTCAGGCCGATCCCGTGATGGCCGCCATGCTGCCGTGGCTGGATGTCCTTGTGGATGGCCCGTTTATCCTGGAGCAGCGGGACACGGACCTTCTTTTCCGTGGCAGCCCCAACCAGCGCATCATCTACCTTCACGGAGAGCCTCCTCAGGACGACATCCCCGGCACCGTGCCGCTGGAGCCGCTGAGGTAACGGATGCCCTGGCGCGCAATACGTTGATACTCTGCATATTACACAAAGTCGGGTGCACCTACAGGTGCACCCGATTATTGTTAAGCGGCTGATTTACAGCCAGTTGCGCGCCAGATTAAAGATTGGCGTTGTCCTTCTTCCAGTCTTTTACGGCGGGAACGATGCCTAGGGAGACGATTTCGTCTCTCATCTTCACGAGGTGATCATAGGAAGCGTCCAGTGCGGCCATTTCCTCTGCGGTACCCTGGGGAGCGGTGAAGTGGCAGCCGGTGGCATCGATAACGGTGGGCATTGCCATCATTACGTTCTTGTACTTGCCTTCGTTGACATAGGTGCCGGCGGGCCAGTAGAACTTGTCTCCGCCCATTGCTGCCTCAATCATCTTCACGGCCTGGTATGCAGGGCTCTGGAAGGAACTGCGGCCACGGAGCTTGATGATGTTGGAACCTCCCTGAACGGTGTTGTGCTTGATTTCGGCAAAACGTTCGGCCGAAAGACCCATCTCTGCGAGGGGCTTGCCGTCGATCTTGACCTGAGATGCGAACACTGCCATGGCCTCACCGTGACCACCGTAGGTGTGGGCGCCGCTAACCTTGTACTGAGGTACGCCGAATTCCTGTGCCAGGGCTTCCTGCAGACGGGTGCTGTCGAGGGCGGCGAGGGAGGTGAGCTGTGAAGGCTTGAGGCCGGAGTGGATGAGAGCCGTGAGGGCGGTTACGTCTGCGGGGTTGAAGATAACAACCACAAACTTGGCATCCGGGCAGTACTTCTTGATGTTGTCTCCGAATTCGGCGGCAATCTGGCAGTTGCCTTTGAGAAGGTCCTCGCGGGTCATGCCCTCTTTACGGGGTGCTCCGCCGGAGGAGATGATGTATTTTGCATCCTTGAAGGCCTCTGCGGGATTGATGGTGGCGGTGAAATTCACGCCTTCGAATGCGCAGTGGTCCATTTCGGCCAAAACGCCCTTGAGACCGGGCTCAAAGATATCATAAAGGCAAATGTTTGAGGAAAGGCCAAGGCAGGCGGCTGTCTGGGCCATGTTTGAACCGATCATTCCGGCTGCGCCGACAATGAGGAGTTTTTCATCAGTAAGAAATTTCATGATATAATAGAATTACGATTTTCATTTGCAGCCACAAAGATACTAATTTCCCGGCAAAAAGTGGTTGATTTAATAAAAATGAGTTATATTTGCAGACAGAATTTGTAACAACTAGTATGGAGCCTCCCAGTCCGGTTATATCCAGCACTTTAACGGGCGTCAGTCAAGACGACCCCTGCCCCCGATTATCCGTCAAATAACTGAGAAACCTGATACCCCCTGAAAGGTGTCGGGCGCTTCCGTATTGTTGTTCAGAGCACTTTGTAATGGCACTTTATTTAAAGAAAGAACTTGAAAACGAAGCCACAATAGGCGTGTGGCAAATCACTGAAACGGAGGAAGAGCTGGTCAAATTGGCCGCCACCCCCACCGACGAGATGGAAGAAATCTCGTTCATCAAAAGCGAATCTCTCCGCAAGCAGCGCCTTGCGGTCAGGGCTCTCCTGAACACCCTCTTCGACGAAAAGGTGTACCTGAGTCACCACGACAACGGCAAGCCCTACCTTGAAAACAATCCCGTAAACATATCCATCACCCACACAGAGAAGTATGTGGCGGTGATTCTCCACGACGAAGAAGACTGCGGAATTGACGTGGAGTCCCTGGACCGTGACTTTTCGGCCGTAGAGAAAAAGGCCCTCTCGGAAGACGAGATCGATGACCTCACAGACGAAAAACGCAACGAGCAACTTGCCATCTACTGGTGCGCCAAGGAAGCCATTTTCAAGCTCCTGAGCCGCTACAGCGTGGATTTTGCCGAACAAATTGAAGTGGACCGCTTCCGCCCCCGCGGTGAAGGCGAACTTGAAGCCACCTTCATTGACAAAGACGGCGACGAACAAGAGTTCGACCTCGAGTACATGACCTTCGACCGCCACGTGCTGGTTTGGGTTGTTGGAGACTAACGCGCTGTAACTCAGCCGCTTGATAAACGTCGGGTGCACCTGCAAGTGCACCCGATTTTGCGTAAATCCGTGTGTGTCAGCGCTTTGCGCGCCAGGGCCTTTGGCTACCGCATTGGCAGTGAAATCGGCCATATACGGGTTTTAGATGAAAACACGGCACGGGTGCGCTATCCCATTAATTTCGTATCTTTGCAAAAGTACTACTTCATCCGCGAGCTATGACAGACTTTGCAGCAATAGACTTTGAAACGGCCAATGAGCAGCCGTGCAGCGTGTGCAGCGTTGGCGTTGTGATTGTTCGCGGCGGGGAAGTGGTGGATTCGTTCTACAGCCTCATCCACCCGGAGCCGGAGTATTTCCAGTGGTTCTGCCAGCGGGTGCATGGGCTTTCGGCCGAAGACACCGAGGATGCGCCGGTGTTCCCGGAAGTTTGGGCCAAGATTGCGCCCAAGATTGAAGGACTGCCGCTGGTGGCGCATAATGCCAGGTTTGACGAGGGCTGCCTCAAGGCCGTGCATAAGGTTTACCGGATGGACTATCCGGACTATGTCTTCCATGACACCCTCGCCGCCTCCAGGAGGCATTTCGGCCACAGGCTTCCCAACCACCAGCTCCAGACCGTAGCCGCCGCCTGCGGGTTTGACCTCACGAACCATCACCATGCCTTGGCCGATGCCAAGGCTTGTGCCCGCATCGCCATGGAAATAATGTAGCCGGTTGTATAAATCGGCAGATTTAAGTATTTTTGTGTCGTAGACAAAACACCGAATTACCATGCTGAACCGTATACTCACATTGACCGCAGCCCTGATGGTTACCCTGGGGCTTGCTGCGCAGAATCCTTCCCAGGAGGAAGACCTGGACCTCCAGTACGCCACCACCCTTCTCAAGGCGGGGAGTCCGGCCCCGGATTTCACGCTCAACGACCTTGACGGGAAGCCCGTCACGCTGTCCTCGTTCAGGGGAAAGACGGTTGTCCTTGTGTTCTGGGCCACCTGGTGCCCTGATTGCCGAAAAGAGGTCCCGGACCTGAAGGCCCTGTACGACAAGGTGGACAAGAAGAAGGTTGCCTTCGTGTCCGTCTCCTTCGACCGCAGTTTTGACGCCCTCAAGAGTTTTGCAAAGGAGAACGCCCTCCCCGGCACGCAGCTCTTCGACCCTTTGGGGAAGAAGGATTCCCAGGTTGCCGCCTCCTTCGGCATACATTGGATTCCGTCCCTGTACCTTATTGACAAGGACGGGAAAGTCGTCATCGGCACCGTGGTCCTGGACAAGATAAAGAAGGCTCTTGCAAAATAGGCTGCCGGCCATGTCCCACCCCAAGTTCATACTGGTCTCAGACCCCAAGACACCCCTTGTGGGCACCTTCGTCTACGGGATGGTGGACCAGCACAAGGAACTGGTCCGGGGCTATGTGAAAGTCCACGGCGGCGGCTGGTACCTGAAAGACGACGCCAAAAAGACCATGACCCTTTACGGCAGTTCCGGAGACTACGGAGAGCCTCGTCTGGCCTTCCTCAACCGTATTCCCCGGGAGCTCAAAGGCTACACCTTCATCTTCTCCCCGGGCTGGAATCTCTCCGGGAATGAACTGGACCTCTCCGAGGTTGAGTGGGTATAATCCCCATCCCCATTTATTGGGATTGACGGGGAGCATATTATGCCGTACCTTTGCAAGCGTAAAACCAGACTATGATACTTGCAGACCTTAAGACCGGGGAAAAGGCGGTGATTGTGCGCGTGCACGGTCACGGCAGTTTCCGTAAGCGTCTTATAGAGATGGGCTTCATCAAGGGGAAGGACGTGAAGGTTGTTCTCAACGCCCCCCTCAAGGACCCCATAGAATATGAAATAATCGGCTATAAAGTTTCTCTCCGGAGAGAGGAAGCACGTCAGATAGAAGTGGTTACGGAAGAGGAAGCCAGGGAGGCGCTGGTAAGCGATGAGCACCTTCAGGGACTTCCTGCCGATATGGAAGAAACCCGGCGGGTGGGAGAAGCCATGGCCCACGTTGCCGATGAACGTCACCACTCCATCCGTGTTGCGCTTGTGGGAAATCCCAATTGCGGTAAAACATCTCTCTTTAACATCGCATCCGGAAGTCATGAACACGTAGGTAATTATTCAGGAGTTACGGTAGATGCCAAGGAAGGCCGTTTCAAGTTTCGGGATTATGACATAACCTTGGTGGATCTACCCGGCACTTACTCCCTCAGCGCCTACTCTCCGGAAGAACTTTATGTGCGTAGGAACCTTCTGGAAAGCGTCCCGGACATTGTTGTGAACGTAGTGGACGCTTCCAACATAGAGCGAAACCTCTACCTCACCTCCCAGCTCATAGACATGAACCTTCCCGTTGTGATGGCTCTCAACATGTACGACGAACTTGAGCACAAAGGGGACAAACTTGACACAAAGCAGCTTGGGTACCTCCTGGGCATGCCCGTATGCCCCACGGTAAGCCGTGACGGCCGCGGCATTCCGGAGCTATTTGACACTGTCATAAAAATTTATGAGGGGGCCGATTCCCGCCTTGCCCGTCACATCCACATCAACCACGGCAAGGAGATAGAAAAGAGCATAAAGCGCGTCCAGCCCTTCATTGCCGCCAACGAGGAACTAAAGGCCACGTATTCCACCAGATACCTCACAATCAAGTATTTGGAGGAAGACAAAGAGATAGAGAAACTCCTTGATTCCAAGCCGAACATCCAGGACATAAGGGACGCCCGCGCAGATGAAAAGGAGCGCGTGGAAAGCCTTCTTGGCACCTCCATGGAAAGCGCAATCGTGGACGCAAAGTACGCCTTCATCCAGGGCGCCCTTGCCGAAACATACCACAAGTACCAGGAAGAGAGGCCCCGCCGCACCATCACTGACCGCATAGACGCCATCGTCACCAACCAGTGGGCGGCTTTCCCCATCTTCATCCTCCTTCTATGGTTCATCTTCTGGGCCACCTTCACAATCGGCCAGTATCCCATGGACTGGATAGAGGCCGGCGTACAGTGGTTTGGAGACAAGGTTGGCTCCCTCATGGCCGATGGCTGGGTCAAGGACCTTGTGGTGGACGGCTGCATTGCGGGCGTAGGAAGCGTGCTGGTGTTCCTTCCCAACATCATGATCCTGTACTTCTTCATTTCAATAATGGAAGACAGTGGTTATATGGCGCGCGCGGCTTTCATAGTGGACAAACTTATGCACAGGATCGGCCTCCACGGAAAGAGTTTCATCCCCATGGTCATGGGCTTCGGCTGCAATGTGCCGGCAATTATGGCCACCAGGAGTATTGAGAGCCGAAAATCCCGCCTGGTAACCATTGCCATCATCCCGTTCATGTCCTGTGCAGGCCGATTACCAATCTTTGTGCTTTTTGCGGGCGCCTTCTTCCCGGAGAACCCCGCAACGGCGCTCCTTGGAATATACCTTCTAGGAATAGTTTTGGCCATACTTTCGGCCCTCCTTATTGGAAAATTCGTGAAGGACGACGACCTCCCGTTTGTGATGGAACTGCCCCCGTACCGCATGCCCACCGCAAAGGCCATCTGGCGCCATACCTGGGAGAAAGGCCGGCAGTACCTTGAGAAAATGGCCACCACCATTCTCATTTTCTCCGTGGCCATCTGGTTCCTGGGATACTTCCCGCGCCACGAAGGCGAAACCGCCGCATACCAGCAGGAGCACTCGTTCATCGGGACCATCGGCAAGGCAATCGAGCCCGCCATGGAGCCCCTTGGCTTCAACTGGAAAATGGACGTGGGCCTTCTTGCCGGCGTTGGCGCCAAGGAACTGGTTATCAGCACAATGGGCGTCATGTACGCCCAGGACGGTGAAGAATACGAGGGTATGGGAGACGAGGACGACACCCAGCTTCAGGCAGCCCTCAAGGCCACCGTCCCCACCGCCGCCGCCCTTGCCTTCATGGTGTTTGTGCTGCTGTACTTCCCGTGCATAGCCACCTTCGTGGCCATCAAGAACGAAACCGGCTCCTGGTGGTGGGCCATCCTCCTGTGCCTCTACACCATCCTGGTGGCATGGCTCTGCGCCTTCGCCGCCTTCCGGATAGGGCTCCTTCTCTGGCCTGGCGCATAATCGCCTAATAATCAGCGCGTTGCGTATTCCCGGGTGCACTTCAATGTGCACCCGATGTTGCGTAAGTGCTTGAAAAACACTATCTTTATGGTCATGAAACGTTTACTTGTATTCTCACTGATGGCAGCAATAGTATTTGACGCCTGCGCGCCCAAGAAAGTGGTGACGCGCAAAGACAACACCGTAGACACATATTTCGGCACGCAGGTGGCCGATCCCTACCGCTGGCTGGAGGACGACGCCTCCGCTGAGACCGCGGAATGGGTGAAGGCCCAGAACAAGGTGACGGACTATTACCTGAAGCGCCTTCCCGGCAGGGCAAAACTCCTTGAGCGCCTCAAGGAAGTGGCTAATTATGAGAAGGTTGGAACGCCTTGGCGGGAAAAGAACGGCAAGTGGTACCAGTACCGCAACAACGGTCTCCAGAACCAGAGCGTCCTTTATGAAATGGATTCCCCGGAGGCCGAAGCCCGCGTTTTCCTGGACCCCAACACCCTCTCAGAAGACGGCACCGTGGCCCTCAAGGGCTGCTACTTCTCCCATGACGGAAAGTATATGGCCTACACCATTTCCCGCAGCGGCAGTGACTGGGAGGAAATCTTCCTTATGGATGCCGAAACCCTTGAACTCCTCCCGGACCACATTGAGTGGGCCAAGTTCACGGAGGCCGCCTGGTACAAGGACGGCTTCTACTACAGCGCCTATGACAAGCCCGGTGAGGACCACGCCTACAGCGGCAAAAACGAAGGCCACAAAATCTACTATCACAAGATCGGCACGCCGCAGTCGGAGGACGTCCTCTTCTTCGAGAATCCGGCCGAACCCCTCCGCTTCTACCAGTTCTCCGTCAATGAGGCGGAGACCATGGGCTTCCTCTACGAAGACGGCGCGGATATCGGCAACAATCTCTATGTGAAGGATTTAAGGAAGGCCGATGCCCCCTTCGTGCAGGTCACCAGGGACATGAAAAACACCGTTGTCCCCGTTGAGACCGACGGCGACCTCATCTACCTTTTCACCAACGTGGACGCCCCCATGAACAAGCTGGTGGTCACATCCATCGGCAATCCAAAGGCCTGGAAGGACCTCATTCCTGAGGCCGAATCCGTGCTTGACGGAGTCTCCTTAATAACGGACGGCTTCATAATCGCCTCATATTCGGAGGATGCCGCCACCCACGCCTACCTCTATGACAGAAATGATGGCCGAAGGGTTGAGGAGCTTCATCTTCCGGGCGTTGGAAGCGCTTCCTTCGTTTCCAAGCTTGGAGAGCCCTGGTGCTACTACTCCTACTCCAGCTTCACCACCCCCGGCACCATCTACTCCTGGAGCATAGAAACCGGAAACAGTGAGGTTTATGCCCAGCCCAAGACCGCCTTCGACCTCTCCGGCTTTGAAACAGTGCAGGTGTTCTTCCCTTCCAAGGACGGCACACGCATCCCCATGTTCCTCACATACAGGAAGGGCATCAAACTCGACGGCTCCAACCCCGTCTACCTTTACGGATACGGCGGTTTCAACATCTCCCTGCCCCCTTCCTTCAGCGCCATGAGGGTGCCTTTCCTTGAGGCCGGCGGCATTTACGCGCAGGTGAACCTTCGCGGCGGCGGTGAGTACGGCGAGGCCTGGCACCTTGCCGGCACCAAGATGAACAAGCAGAACGTGTTCGACGACTTCATAGGAGCGGCCGAATGGCTTATTGCCGAAGGCTACACCAGCCCCGCGAAGCTTGCCATTGTGGGCGGCTCCAACGGCGGTCTCCTTGTTGGCGCCTGCATGACGCAAAGGCCCGACCTTTACGCTGTTGCAATCCCTCAGGTGGGCGTTATGGACATGCTCCGCTACCATAAGTTCACAATCGGCTGGAACTGGGCTCCGGATTACGGAACGTCGGAGGATTCTCCGGAAATGTTCAAGTACCTCTACGGCTATTCCCCGCTTCATAACCTTAAGCCCGGGGTGTCTTATCCCGCCACCCTTGTCACTACCGCCGACCACGACGACCGCGTGGTTCCCGCCCATTCCTTCAAGTTTGCGGCAACCCTCCAGGAGTGCAACGCCTCTGACAAGCCCCAGCTTATAAGGATAGACTCCAAGGCCGGTCACGGCGGCGGAAAACCCCTTGCCAAAGTACTTGAGGAACAGGCCGATATCTATTCGTTCATAATGAAAAATACCGGAATGTAGCCCAAGCAGGTACAACTTTTGAAAAAAATTAATAAATTTGCAAGATTTTACTGAAAGTGAATATGAAAAAATTCATTCTGATTGCTGTCGCTCTTCTGATGGGTATTCAGGCAAATGCGCAGCTTATCTTCAACGGCGGCTATCTTCACGCCACGGAGCAGACTTCTATCAGCGAAGCAGGGAACACCGTTTCCGGAACCGACCTTCTGGATGGTCTCTATGCCGGAGCAAAATATCGTTTCGGCCTTGACGGCATCACTGAGGGTCTCAGCATTGCACCCGGTGCAAATCTGTCGTTCCTTTTCGGCCGTCACAATGCCATTGACTCTAAGGACCTTGTGGACGACAAAGCTTTCTTGAATCAGATTGCACTGAATGTTCCGGTTCATGTCCAGTACCTGTTTGAAATTACCCCGGACTTCAAGCTGGAGGCATGGGCAGGTCCCACAATGCAGATTGGACTCTACGACCGTGCAATTGACAACGGCGAGAACCCTACCCTCATATATAACAATTTCAAGGAGACACCCCGCCTCATGGGTAAATTGGGTGCGCGAAGCCTCTTCAACCTCTATCTGGGGCTTGGTGCAGGCGTAGAGATTTCGGAACTTGTCCACGTTAATGTGGGCTACGATTTCGGCCTTCTCAATATCTCTACGGACCCTAATGCCAAAGTTACACGCGGGCTTCTGCGCATTGGATTCGGATACAACTTTTAACCCTAAATAAAAGCAATGAAGAAAATTTTTGCAATCGTTCTCAGCGCAGCAGCACTGCTCATGGGAACTGAGGCCTATGCACAGCTTTCCGTTGGCGCAGGCTGGCTCAATTCGACAGAGACTGTAAAGAGTGGAAATTCCGATCCCTCTAAGACAAACCTTAACGGTTTTTACGTAGGTGGCCAGTACAACCTTCCCATTGTTTCCGGTCTTGGCGTAGCTCCCGGACTGTATGTCTCTGGTATTTTCGCAAAATTGACCGATAGCGCAGCCGCTTATGGCCTTACTGGTAGCCAGACAGCAACAAGCAGGGAGTTCGATATCAATGTTCCCGTAAACGTGAACTATGCATTTGAAATTGGCCGTGATTTCAAGGTGTTCCTCTATGCAGGCCCTGTCTTCCAGCTGGGTATCGTCAGCAAGGCTTCTTATGAGGCCTCTGCCGGAATCGCCGGTATTGGTGGTGTATCAACCGGAAAGTATACTACCGACAACTACAGCGGAAAGACCTTTGATTCAAGTAACAAGGAAGTTGGCCAGCACGACGGTGGCTATCAGAATCCCTTCAACATCTATCTTGGCGGTGGCGCTGGTATCCAGTCCGGAGCTTTCCAGGTTATCATCGGTTATGATCACAGCCTCCTCAACTTCTCCAAGAACAGCAACGAAACAGCTTCCCGTTCCCAGATTAAGCTTGGCGTAGGTTACGCTTTCTAATTTTACAGGTGGATACCCACTTGTACCATAACTTCGGCCCCTTTGCAAAAAGGGGCTTTTTTTATATCTTTGCGCTTGAAAAGACAATATGCTATGAAGAAATTATTCGCCATCGTTTTCAGTGCGGCAGCACTGCTTATGGGAACTCAGGCCCACGCCCAGCTTTCTTTTGGCGCCGGCTGGCTCAATTCAACAGAAACAACTAAGTACACTAGCGGAGACCCCGATAAAACCAACCTCAACGGCCTTTACCTTGGCGGTCAGTATAATCTTAATCTGGTGGCCGGCCTTGGAGTTGCTCCTGGAGTGTACTTCAACGCACTTATTGACAGAAGGAACAACGGCGAGGCCATTTATGGTACTTTCAAGAACGTAAGAGAAACCTACAGGGAATTCGCAATCAACGTTCCTGTGAACCTGAATTATACTTTCGAATTCGGCCGGGATTTCAATCTCTTCGTTTATGCCGGTCCGGTTTTCCAGCTGGCATTCAGCAGCAAGGGCTCCTATGAGGCCTCTGCCGGAATCGGCTCATTTGTCCAGACTACCGGAAAGTACACGCTGAACTACTTCAACGGAAAAATGTACGGCCCGGACAACAAAGAAGTCGCCACCATCAATGAAGGCGGAATAAGCAATCCATTCAACATCTACCTTGGCGGCGGTGTGGGTATCCAGGCCGGCGACATCCAGGTAATCGTGGGCTACGACCACAGCCTTCTCAACTTCTCCAAGGTTAAGGATTGGTCCACTTCCCGCTCCCAGATCAAGGTTGGTATAGGCCTTTCCTTCTAGCGCAGGTTGGTTGCGGCCAGTTTGCGGGCAGCCACTTACACGAAAATAGCCATTTTTGCGCGTCTCGTTGCCCTTTTGGTCAACCATCCGCACAAAAATGGCCTTTTTCGTGTGGCTCGTTGCCCCAGCCCGGCGACGAATCGTGCCCGGCCCTGCGACATAAACAATAACGGGCGCGGAATAGTATCCCATGGGGAAGGCAGAGTTCGCGGTGCTTCCAGAGTTGGTTCTGCGGCCATAACAGAAGTGCATGCCAAGGAAATAGCGCCGCATCACGGCAGGACAAAAAACGATAATGGCCAGTTGTGCAGTGCATTTATCTAAAAATGTGTATATTTGCACTTAATGAAAAGACTGATAACCATAATATGCCTTCTGGCCGGGCTTACGGCCAATGCCCAAATGCGCACTTATTCAGATAATGAGTCCAAGACCTTCATCATTGGTCTGGAAAGCTATTTCTATGGAGAAAACGGCACGCTGGATTTCTCTGTTGGCAATGCCGATTTTAAGGCATTACTTGCCTCAGGCACCGTTTCCGTCAATGACACGGAACTGGAAGCCGGGGAGGGAGCCACTGTTATCGGCACGCATGATTTCACCGGCAACCGCGCTCCGGACCTTGTGGTGGCGCGCAAGAAGGACGGCGGCGTTTACGCAAACGTATACACCTTTGCCGATGGCAAGTGGAAGTTAGTGGGAAAGGTTGGCTCAACTGAGGCCGAAGAAATCCGTGTGTTCCGTCAGGTGCTATCCATCCGCAAAGGCAGCGCCCTGCTGTCCTGGACCTGGCACGGCAACAAATTTGACTACAAGGCCTCCGACGGCTCCTCCGAGCCCGTTCTCTGAGAGTCTACCGCGCGCATGGAGAATTCGCAGCCGCAGTAAAGCTGGTTGTAGAAGTTCTGCTCCCTGATAATCTCATTACGGCGGTCCTGGAGGCCGCCTTTTCTCCAGTTCTGGGGCCACCATGTTACGCCATTGACCTGGCTGCAAGCCCACTCTCCGGCCTCATTCACCTGCTCCAGGCTTTTCCAGCGGGAAGACGCAAGCGTTGTTGTAAGCACCTCAAAGCCGTGTCCCGCGGCATATTCGGCCGCCCTGAGAAGCCTCTGCTTGAAGCACTCAAGGCAGCGTGACCCCCTTTCCGGTTCCGCCTCCAGCCCGGCCGTGCAAGCGCGCCAGGCGTCATGGTCATAATTGTCCTCAACCACCTCAAGGCCGAACTCCCCGGCATATCTCAGGACCTCGCTCAGGCGGAGGCCGTACTCCGTGAACGGAACAATGTTGGAATTCGAATAGAAGATTACCGGCCTGTAGCCATTACGGAACAGATACTCCACAATGGCCCCGGAGCACGGCGCGCAGCACGCATGCAGCAAAATCTTGCCACTGCCGCCCGGAACCTCTATTTTGAATTTACTCTTCACGATACAAAGTTATACCTTTTTCCATAAAATTCCACCTATCGAAAAAACCTAAAGTTGCCGTAACATTTCTGCCAGATTTTTGTTAATTTTGCAGGATGAAACCCCAATTGTCAATAGCATCCATAAGTCCGGCCATGAAGATGGCAGACCTTCTGGACCTCAGTTTCTCTGTCCTTGGGGTGTTCTCCCGCTTTGGAATGAGTTTCGGCTTTGGTGAGGCCACCGTGAAAGAGGTCTGTGACGCCGTAGGTGTGGACCCCGAAACCTTCCTCATTATCTGCAAGGTTTACGCGTTTGACGGGTATCGGCCCTCCAAAGAGCAGATGGAAAATGCCTGTCTGGAAGATATCGTCCGCTACCTCAGGCTTTCCCACACATATTACATGGAGAGCGTGGTCCCGGAGCTTGCCCAGGCCCTTGAGACCATGATTGCGCCCTGTGAGGAGATGCGGAAGAAAATTATCTGGAAATTCTTCACGGACTATAAAGAGGAGCTTGCCCGGCATTTTGAATACGAGGAAAAAACGGTTTTCCCGTATGTGGAGGCCATGATAGACAGCCGTGAAAGGGAGCCTTACAGCATTGGGGAATATGAGAAGAACCACTCCAACGTGGAGGAAAAACTGGACGACCTCAAAAAGCTCATCTTCATGTACATGCCGCCCCAGTGCAGCCATCCGGATGCCTTCCAGGTGCTCTTCTACATTTTCTGCCTGGAAAGCGACCTCGAGCGCCACACCTTCATAGAGAACAGCATCCTGGTTCCCGTGGTGAGCAAGATGGAAGACGAAGACCGTGAGCCACGCGGGGAAGGCGGGGAACTCAGCGCCCGTGAGAAAGAAATCCTGGTAAGCGTTGCCAAGGGTATGCTAAACAAGGAAATCGCAGACCAGTACAACATCTCCATCTACACCGTAATTTCCCACCGCAAGAACATTACCCGCAAAACAGGCATCAAAACCGTGGCGGGCCTTACGGTGTATGCTATCCTGAACAATCTCATAGACATGAACATGGTAGAATAAGATTCCCGGTCAAGCCGGGAATGACAAGAGGCCGGGAATGACAAGAGGCCGGGAATGACAACAAGCCGGGAATGACAAGAGGCCGGGAATGACAACAAGCCGGGAATGACAAGAGAAACATAAGGTACAACAATATGGACTACACAAAATTCATCAAATTCTATCCGGATTTTCCCATCAAGGGAGTCAATTTTGTAGACATCATTCCTTTCCTCCAGGACAAGGAACTCTTCAAAAGCCTTATAGATGACCTCTCGGCCATGTGCGCAGCCCCCAACGTCGCGGCACCTGAAGCCAGAGGTTTTCTTTTTGCGGCCCCCATGCTCTACAGCGGCGCAAACGTGCACAACGTGATTCCCCTCCGCAAGAAAGGAAAGCTTCCCTTTGCCGAAGGAGACCTTGTCCAGGTGGAAATAATGAAGGAGTACGGTCCGGACCATGTGTATTTCCGTAATTCGGACCTCGCCGCCAGCAAACCCACCGGAGACACCGTGGAAATCACTTTCTTCGATGACATCCTTGCAACCGGTGGCACCGCAAAGGGCCTGGCCGAAGGCCTCAACGCCCAGAAAGTCATTATCGGCGGCAAGGAGTACAAGGTAAAGGTCAAGGACTTCGTGTTCCTGGTGGAAATCGACGACCTCCCCGGCCGCGCAAAACTGGAAGGCATAGCCCCCGTCAAGTCACTTATTCACGTCACTGAAGGATGAGCCTCAAAGACCGCATAATGCAGGAAGGCATCACCTTTGATGACGTCCTCCTGGTCCCCGCCTACTCCGAGGTCCTTCCCCGCGAGGTGTCCCTTAAAGGCCGATTCTCCCGTCACATCACCCTGGAGAGCCCCTTCGCTTCGGCCGCCATGGATACCGTCACCGAAGGCCGGATGGCCGCCGCCATGGCACGCAAAGGCGGGATAGGCGTCATCCACAAGAACATGACCGCCGAAAGACAGGCCGAAGAAGTGGCTTCCGTCAAGGTCCAGGGCCTCAAGGTTGCCGCCGGAGTGGGCATTACCCCGGATATCCTGGACCGCGTGAAAGCCCTTGCCGAAGCCGGCGTTGATGCCATTGTCCTGGATTCGGCCCACGGTCACTCAAAAGGCGTCGTGGATGCCCTGAAGGCCGTTAAAGCCGCTTTCCCCGCCCTTGACGTGGTGGTTGGAAACATAGCCACCGCCGCTGCCGCCAAGGATCTCATAGCCGCCGGCGCCGACGGCCTCAAGGTAGGAATCGGCCCCGGAAGCATCTGCACCACCCGCATAGTCGCCGGCGTGGGCATGCCGCAGCTTACCGCCATAGCGGATGTGGCCGAAGTTTCCGGAGACATCCCCGTCATTGCCGACGGCGGCATCCGCTACTCCGGAGACGTTGTCAAGGCCCTTGCCGCCGGAGCATCCTGCGTCATGTGCGGCAGCATGTTCGCCGGCACGGATGAAGCCCCCGGAGACGTGGTTGAGGTGGATGGCGTAAAGATGAAAGGCTATCGCGGAATGGGTTCCATAGACGCCATGCAGGCCGGAAGCGCAGACCGCTACTTCCAGAAAGGCGCAAAGAAACTGGTCCCCGAAGGCGTGGTCGCCCGCGTCCCGTACAAGGGCTCCGTGGAGGATGTCATCTTCCAGCTGGAGGGCGGCCTTCGCAGCGGAATGGGCTACTGCGGCGCAAAAGACCTTGACGCCCTGCATAAGGCCCAATTTGTGAAAATCTCTCCTGCCACCGTGAAGGAAAACCATCCCCACGATGTCTCCATTGCCAAGAAAGCACCAAATTATTAGCGCATCACTCCCACTCTATGGTAGAAGGGGGTTTGGAGGAGATGTCGTAGACTACGCGGTTCACGCCGCGCACCTTCCGGATAATCTCGTTGGAAACGTCCCGCAGGAAATCGTACGGGAAGGGGAACCAGTCGGCCGTCATTGCGTCCGTAGAAACCACGGCGCGAAGGGCAACAGGGTTCTCGTAAGTGCGCTCGTCCCCCATCACGCCAACGCTTTTTACCGGTAGCAGGATAACGCCAGCCTGCCAGATGGCGTCGTACAGGTTTGTGGCCATTTCACGTGGGTCTGAGGCCGATGGAAAGCCCATACCGGCGCAGTCGTAACCCCGGAGCCCGCGAATGAAGATGTCATCGGCCTCCCTAAGGACAGCCAGTTTTTCTTCCGTGACTTCGCCTATAATGCGAATTGCCAGCGACGGGCCGGGGAAGGGGTGACGGCTCACCAACTCTTCCTTGATGCCAAGGGCGCGGCCAACGCGACGTACCTCGTCCTTGAACAGCATCCTGAGGGGTTCCACAACCTTGAGGTTCATCTGTTCCGGCAGGCCGCCCACGTTGTGATGACTCTTTATCTTGGAGGCAATTCCAGGGATTCCGGCCGATTCAATCACGTCCGGATAAATGGTTCCCTGGGCCAGCCAGCGTGCGCCGTCAATCTGTCTGGCGTATTTATCGAAGGTCTCCACAAACAGTCGGCCGATGGCCTTGCGCTTGGCTTCCGGCTCCGTTACGTCCTTGAGGGCCGCCAGAAAATCCGCGGCGGCATCGGCCCCTATCACATTGAGGCCCATGTCTTTATATGAGGCAAGGACGTCCTTGAACTCGTTTTTGCGAAGAAGGCCGTTGTTGACAAAGATGCAGGTGAGTCGGCTGCCGATGGCTTTATTCAGGAGCACGGCCGCAACCGTGGAATCCACACCGCCGCTGAGGCCAAGAATCACTTTATCCTGGCCGATGATGGCCTTGAGTTCCGCCACCGTTGTCTCTATAAATGAATCCGGAGTCCAGTCTCCCTTGCAACCGCAGATAGTCAGCGCAAAATTAGCCAGTATTTTGGCGCCTTCCGTGGTGTGGTACACCTCAGGATGGAACTGGACGGCATATGTGGGCTCATCCTTGAACTGATATGCAGCGTTTTCAACATCGGCTGTGGAGGCGATGACTTCCGCTCCTTCCGGCAATTTGGAGATGGTGTCTCCGTGGGACATCCACACTTGCGTTTTCGGGCTTATGTCCTTCAGAAGAGGCGAATCGGCCACCTTCCGGAGGATGGCCCTGCCGTATTCACGGGTATTGGAAGCCTCTACCTTTCCCCCGCGGGTATGAGCCAGATACTGCGCCCCGTAGCATATTCCCAGCACGGGAATCTTGCCTGTTGTGATCTCCGCCTTGGGCGCGTTTGCATCCCTCACTGAACATGGGCTGCCGGAAAGGATGATGCCTTTCACGGAATCATCCAGCGCCGGGACCTTATTATAGGGGTATATTTCGCAGAAAACATTCAGTTCCCTCAGGCGACGGCCTATCAGTTGCGTCACCTGGGAGCCAAAATCCAGTATGATGATTTTATCCATAGCCCAGAAATATGCTGCAAGTTACAAATTCTTTGGCAAAAAACATTGAGCAAGGTTAGCCTCGTGCATTCTTCTCCAGCGCAGCTTTAACCAGTGCTACAAACAGTGGATGCGGGTTCTCCGGAGTGCTCTTGTATTCCGGATGGAACTGTACGCCGATGAAGAAGGGATGATTAGGGAGTTCCACCACTTCCACAAGGCCGGTGGAGGGGTTTGTGCCTGAAGCCACAAGACCGGCGGCGGCAAAATCGGCCGCATATTTTCCGTTGAACTCATAGCGGTGGCGGTGACGCTCGTGGATAAGTTCTGAGCCGTATATCTTGGCCGCCAGTGAACCCGGTGTGAGTTTGCACTCATAGGTGCCAAGACGCATTGTGCCGCCTTTCAGCGTGGTCTTTTTCTGTTCCTCCATAAGGTCTATCACCGGATGGGTGGTCTTGGGGTTGAGTTCCGTTGAGGATGCATCGGCCCAGCCAATAACGTTACGGGCGTATTCCGCCACGCACATCTGCATTCCAAGGCAAATTCCAAGGAAAGGGATGCCGTTTTCACGGACGTACTTAATAGCGTGGATCTTTCCTTCCAGGCCGCGCTCGCCAAAGCCCGGGGCAACAAGGATGCCGTTCATTCCGGAGAGCTTGCCGGCTACATTATCGGTCGTTATGTCGTCGCTCAGGAATAGATGCACTTTCACCTTGCAGCGGCAGGCGGCGCCGGCGTGCACAAAGGCTTCCTGAATGGACTTATAGGCGTCCTGAAGGGCAACGTACTTACCCACAAGACCGATATTTACCTCCTGGAACGGATTCTGGAGATTCTCCAGGAAATCCTTCCATCGGCCCAGGTCCGGCTGGTTGAAATTCTCTATTCCAAGTTGGCGCACCACAAGGTCATCCAGATGCTCCGCGTGCATGTTCAGCGGCACCTGGTAGATGCTCCAGGCGTCCTGGCTCTCTATCACGTGACCGGGCTTGACATTGCAGAAAAGGGCAATCTTGCGCCTTAGTTCCGGCCCCAGGGGATGCTCCGTTCGGCATACAATCACATCCGGCATCACTCCTGCGTGCTGGAGTTGCTGGACGGAGTGCTGAGTGGGCTTTGTCTTGATTTCCTTTGCGGCGCTCAGGTACGGCACCAGAGTCAGATGGATGCACATGCAGTCGCCTTCCGGAAGTTCCCACTGCAACTGGCGCATGGCCTCAATGAAGGGGAGGCTTTCCATATCGCCAACCGTGCCGCCAACCTCGGTGATAATTACATCATACTTGCCGGTCTGGCCAAGCAGGAGCATCCGGCGCTTGATTTCATCCGTGATATGGGGCACAATCTGGACGGTCTTTCCAAGGTATGCGCCCTCGCGTTCATGCGTAATGACGGTATAGTAAACGCGCCCGGTAGTGACGTTGTTGGCCTGGGAGGTGGGAACGCCCAGGAAACGCTCGTAATGACCCAGGTCAAGGTCGGTTTCGGCCCCGTCGTCGGTTACGTAGCATTCCCCGTGTTCGTAGGGATTGAGAGTTCCCGGATCTATATTGATGTACGGGTCAAATTTCTGGATTGTGACTCGAAGCCCGCGGGCCTGCAGAAGCTTTGCAAGCGAGGCCGCAATTATTCCTTTTCCCAGGGAGGACACAACGCCTCCGGTGATAAATACGTATTTTGCGTTCATAACTAACTGATAAATAGCAGTTCCCTGTATTTGGGCAGGGGCCAAATGGCATTATCGGTAATTTCTTCAAGGGCGTCAATGCTTTCCCTCAGGCACATAAGGGCCGATGCGGCTTTCTCCGCTGCAATGGCCTTGGGATAGGCCTCTTCCAGGGCTTCGGCCTTTTCCCTTGCGCGGTCAAGTTCTCCGGCCCGGCTGCGGATGCTGTCTATAATCTCAGAGCATTCTTTTATGAGGCCGATTTGCGTTGCGCCCATCACCATGTACTCTCCAGGGAAGTTCTGGCGCATAAGGTCCAGGTTCTCAAGCAGTTTGCGCTGATATGCGAGGCCTGCGGGTAGGACGTGGTTGAGGGCCATACGCGCGGCCATACGGGCTTCTATAAGCACTTTGGTGGAGTAGGTCTGCCACCTGACGTCGGCCCTGGCTTCAAGCTCTCTAAGACTGCAGATGGCCTGGCCGGTGAAAAGCTCCACGGCCTCGGCCGATGTAAACTTGCAGAACATCTTGGGAACGCTGGATTCCGTGTCAAGACCGCGACGGGCGGCTTCGGCCTTCCATTCCTCCGAATAGCCGTTGCCCTCAAAGCAGATTGTGTCAAGAATCGATGCGATTAGCGGCTTCAGGCAGTCCATTACGGCAGTTTCCACGGGTTTTCCGGCGGCCATGGCTTTGTCAACATCGGCCTTGAAGGCCTTGAACTGCTGCGCGACGGCAGCGCTCAGCACAGTGAGGGAGCCGGCGCAGTTGGCGCTTGATCCTACAGCCCTGAATTCAAAACGATTGCCGGTGAAGGCAAATGGTGATGTGCGGTTACGGTCCGTATTGTCCACAAAGATTTCCGGGATTTCCACCAGCCCCACCTTTCGGCCTTTCTTGCCGACAATCTCAATGGGCGTATCTGACGGAATCTCAAGGAGCTTGCGCAGTACAGCCGTCATAGTCTGACCCAAGAATGCCGATACAATAGCCGGCGGAGCCTCGTGCGCGCCAAGCCTGTGGGCATTGTTGGCGCTTGCCACGCTGGCCTTGAGAAGGCCGTTGTGCCTTTGGACGGCAGCCAGGATATTTACAAAGAATGTTACAAACTGGAGATTGCCTTTGGCGTCCTTGCCGGGCGCCAGAAGTTGAACTCCGGTGTCTGTCCCCAGCGACCAGTTGTTGTGCTTGCCGCTTCCGTTGATGCCCTCAAAGGGCTTCTCGTGGAAGAGGACCACAAAGCCGTGCTTCCTCGCGATGCGCGTCATCACGTTCATAATCATCTGGTTATGGTCGTTGGCAAGGTTGGCTTCTTCATAGACGGGGGCCATTTCAAACTGGTTGGGGGCAACCTCGTTGTGGCGTGTTCGTAGGGGAATTCCCAGCGCGAGCCCAGCTACTTCAACATCTTTCATGAACGCGGCCACGCGTGAAGGAATGGCTGCAAAATAGTGGTCGCTCAACTGCTGGTTCTTGGAGGATGAATGCCCCATGAGGGTGCGTCCGGTGAGCATAAGGTCCGGCCTTGCCGCGTACAGGTCCTCATCCACAAGGAAATACTCCTGCTCCCAGCCAAGGTATGAGAACACGCGGTTTACCTTGGGGTCAAAGAGGCGGCAGATAGGCACAGCAGCGTCTGAAACGGCCTTCAGGGCCTTTTTGAGAGGGGTTTTATAGTCCAGCGCTTCTCCTGTGTATGCTATAAATACAGACGGAACACATAGCGTATCGTCCTGGATGAATACCGGTGAGGTTGGATCCCAGGCAGTATATCCGCGTGCTTCAAAAGTGGCGCGGATACCACCGTTAGGGAAGGACGATGCGTCTGGCTCCTGCTGCACAAGGGCCTTGCCGTCAAACTGTTCTATGGAGTCGTGTTTCTCTGCGGTTCCCTCAGTGAGGGGCTGGAACCAGTGGGTTACGTGAGTGGCTCCGTGCTCCTGAGCCCATTTTTTCATTCCGGCGGCAACTTTGTCGGCCGTCTTGGCATCAAGCGGCTCTTCCTGGTCAATACAGTGGACCAGCCTCTCATATGTGGAGGCGTCCAGGTACTGTTTCATTTTGGAGCGGTTAAAGACTTGAGACCCAAAGAATTCCGGGGTTTTGCCTGCGGGGGTGTCTATTGTGGCGGCCTTCTTTTTAAAGGCGTCCTGCACCACGTCAAATCTTAGATTTCCCATAATGATCAAAAAATCAATACGGGACTCAAAGTTGGCTTTTTTCTCCGGAATAATCAAGAAAAACCGGCATTTTTTATATTTGTGCGTTAACTATAACATTATGAGTTATATGAAACGTATTTTGTCATTACTTGTGATGGGCGCTTTGGCTTTTGCCTGCACCGTCCCGGCCCAGCCGGATCAGAAGCCTCAGGGCCAGGATGAGCAGAATTCCGGGGAAGACACAAACCCGGCATTCAAATAAAGGTTCAGACAAGACACACCATAAACGGCAGAACTGATGCAAGGAGGTACATCTAGCAGTACATTCCGCCGTTTACCGCAATAACCTGCCCGGTTACATAGGAAGAGAGGTCGGAGCCCAGATAGAGGGCGGTGTTGGCAATTTCTTCCACCGTGGCGCCACGTTTGAGAGGGATGAGTTTTATGAACTCATCCTTCACTGCTTGTGGCAGGACCTCTGTCATCTCTGTGAGCACATAGCCTGGAGCGATGGCGTTGGCGCGGATGCCGCGGGGCCCCATTTCCTTTGCAACGGACTTTGCCATTGCAATGAGCCCTGCCTTTGAGGCCGAATAGTTCACCTGGCCCGGATTTCCGGTTTGGCCGGCGATTGAAGCCATGTTGATGATGCTTCCGCTCCTCTGGCGCGCCATGACGGGCACCACGGCGTGCAGGAAGTTGAAGGCGCTCTTCATGTTCACATCTATCACGGCGTCCCACTGGGCCTCGCTCATCCTCATCACAAGGCCGTCCTTAGTGATTCCGGCGTTGTTTACAAGGATGTCAATTCGGCCGAATTCCTTTTCAATCTCCGCCACAACCGCCTGAGTTTCATCAAAGTTTGCGGCGTTTGAGGCGTAGGCCTTCACCTTTACGCCATAGGCCGATATTTCGGCCACGGTCTCTTCTGCGGCCTCATTTATTACAAGATCTGTGAATGCGATGCTGGCCCCTTCAGAGGCGAATTTCAGGGCAATGGCTTTGCCAATGCCGCGGGCAGCTCCGGTAATGAGCGCCACTTTTCCGTCTAATAATCCCATAACATTCGTCATTCCCGGGTACACCGGGAATCTTTATTTTTTACGTTTAATATGTTTTTCTATTCCGGATACAACCGTAATTACCAGTGAGCCGAATATTCCGGCGGCTACTGAGCCAAGGAGCACGGCAATCTTGCCGGCGTCCCTGAGGTGCTGGGTCACTTCCGGGGTGATGTCGGCGCCGCCAAAGGACAGGGTGTCGACGAAGATAGACATTGTGAAGCCTATACCGCCAAGGCAGGCAACGGCAAAAAGCATGGGCCAGGAGGCCTTGGAGGGCATTGCGCCAACCTTCAGCTTGATTGCCAGCCAGGAAGCCAGGGTTATTCCGATGGGCTTTCCAAGGAGGAGTCCCAGGAAGATTCCAAGGCCTACTCCGCCAAGGGCGGGATTCCACTGGAATACGTTGAAGTAAGAGAGGTCCGTGATTTCCACGCCCGCATTGGCAAGGGCGAACACCGGCATGATGAAGAAATTCACAATAGGGTTCAGCTTGTGCTCCAGGCGGTAAGACGGCGGGATGGTCTTTGTGGTGAGGCCGGAGAGGCGCCTTAGGTAATAGCGCTGCGGGCCGTTGGGGAAGGCCTCGGAGGTTGACACCTTTTCACTTTCCACAAGGCCCTCGAAGAGGATTTTTGCCCTGCGGTGGAACTTTGCCTTGTTGTAGCGGGCGTCCATGGGGATGAGAAGGGCAATGACCACACCGGTCATGGTGGCGTGGATGCCGCTGTAGTAGAACAGGAACCACACTAAAATTGCAGGCACAATGTAGTATGCCACCCTCTTTTCTCCAAGTTTCTTCTCAAGGAATACAAACAGGATCACTACAAGTGAAATGGCCAGCAGTGGCAGGTTTATGTTTCCGCCATAGAAGAACGCCACCACAAGTATGGCTATGAGGTCGTCGGCAATGGCAAGGGCGGTAAGGAAGACCTTCAGGGATACCGGAACTTTGTCTCCCAGGATGGAGAGGATACCAACCGCAAAGGCAATGTCCGTTGCCGTAGGGATACCCCAGCCGGATGCCGCTGCGGTGCCGTGGTTTACAATTGCATAAATGGTTGCGGGCACCACCACGCCGCCGAAAGCCGCAATGACGGGGAGAATGGCCTTCTTGAAGGAAGAAAGCTCTCCGCACACCACTTCACGCTTGATTTCCAGGCCCACGGTGAAGAAGAAAATCACCATTAGGATGTCGTTGATGAACTTCTCCATGGTCATTCCGCGCGGGAAGTACCAGTCTACAAGGCCGTCCGGGGACGCCAGGTGCATGGTGAATTCCGTGTGGAGGAAGTTGTGGTAAATAGTCTTTGTGAACGGAAGGTTTGCAAGAAGCATAGCCACCGCCACGCATGCAAGGAGCACTACGCCGTTTGCCCACGGCTGTTTCTTGAAACTCTGCTGTGAAATCTGGAAGTTTCTTACCTCCTTGTTCCACCAATAAATAGGAATCAGTGCCATAGTCTATCCAAACAGATATTTATGCTGCTCTTCAGTGAGCGTGTCTATTTCAATGCCCCAGTGGGCCAGTTTCCTGCGGGCAATGTCCTCATCCACTTCCCTGGGGACATTGTTGAGTTTACGTTGGAGGCGTCCCTTGTTCTCTGCCAGGTACTTTGCGCTCATGGCCTGGATTGCGAAGGACATGTCCATGATTTCCGCGGGGTGGCCGTCTCCGGCGGCAAGATTCACCAATCGGCCTTCGGCAATGATGTAAATGCGCCTGCCGTTTTCAAGGGTGTATGCCTCAATGTTATTGCGGGCGGGAGCGTGACTTACGGCCATTTCCCTAAGTTTTGCAACGGCAACCTCCACGTCAAAGTGCCCGGCGTTGCAGCAGATGGCGCCGTCTTTCATGAGAAGGAACTCTTCAGGGCCGATTACATTGTCGCAGCCAGTGACCGTCACAAATATGTCTCCAACCTTGGCGGCCTGTTTCATGGGCATAACCTTGAATCCGTCCATTACGGCTTCCATTGCCTTTATGGGGTCTACCTCCGTTACGATTACACTGGCGCCCATACCTTTTGCGCGCATCGCGACGCCCTTGCCGCACCAGCCGTAACCTGCCACCACCACATCCTTGCCTGCCACTATGAGGTTTGTGGTGCGGTTGATGCCGTCCCAAACGCTCTGGCCGGTGCCGTAGCGGTTGTCAAACAGGTGCTTGCAGTCTGCGTCGTTGACCAGCATCATGGGGAAACGGAGCTTTCCGGCGGCGTCCATCGCCTTGAGCCGAAGGATGCCTGTGGTGGTTTCCTCGCAGCCGCCGATAACTCCGGGAATGAGTTCCGGGAATTCGTTGTGGAGGGTTGTGACAAGGTCTCCGCCGTCGTCGATGATGATGTTGGGGCCCACTTCCAGGACTCTGCGTATATCCTCGAAGTATTCGGCCTCATTGCAGCCGTGAATGGCGAAAACGCTCAGGCCTTCGTGTACCAGGGCCGCTGCTACGTCGTCCTGGGTGCTCAGGGGGTTGGAACCCGTGATATACATTTCCGCGCCGCCCGCTGCAAGGACCTCGCAGAGATGGGCGGTTTTGGCCTCCAGATGCACGCTGAGGGCAACCTTCAGGCCCTTGAAAGGCTGTGATTTACGGAAATCCTTCTCAATGGAGTCCAGTAGGGGCATGTGGCTGCGGACCCAGCTGAGCTTCAGCTCTCCGCTTTCCCATAGGTTTATGTCTTTGATGTGGCTCATAAGGTCACAAAGTTACTAAATAAAATTCAGATATACCGCCTCTGCGGCGGTAACTGCGGCGGTTTCTGTCCTGAGACGGGACGGGCCAAGATGCACGGGGATGTAGCCTGTCGTCATGGCATTATGGGCCTCCTCCTTAGAGAAGTCTCCTTCCGGGCCGATAAGAACAGTCACGTCCCGTCCCTTGAATTCCCTCAGTACGTCCATTATGCTCTGGCGCGGATGGGTTTCGTCTTCGAAGCAGTAGGCGATTAGTTTGAGCACTTCACCCTCGGCCTGATTGTGGGGCTCGTTGATGAAGTCCTTCACGCTCACAGGCTCATCTATTACAGGAATCCTGGCTTTCAGAGACTGTTTTGTGGCCGATAATGCAATGCGCAGTGCTCTCTCGGTCTTGTATATTTTGCGTTCAGAATGGTCTCCAATTAGGGGAACAATCCTGTCCACGCCAATTTCTGTGGCTTTTTCCACAAACCACTCAAAGCGGTCGTTGTTCTTTGTGGGGCAGCAGCCAATGGTAAGATGGTAGGGGTGGGAGCCCCAATTGGCCGTTGTCTCGAGAATCTGCGCCTCCGCCCCTTTAGGGCTGTCCAGCGTGAGCCTGCAGTGATACAAGGTGCCCAGCCCGTCTATGATATCCACGGTATCCCCGGCCCTGTGCCGAAGAACCTTCACGCAGTGCGTGCTTTCTTCGGCATCCAGACGGCACATGCTTCCTTCTACTTGATAAGCATAAAACAGTTCCATACTGCAAAAATAACTAAAATAGTTGATAGGCTGGTGTAAATGCTAATTTATTTATTGCCAGTATTTTATGAAATTTACTCCCGTCCAAACAGGCGGGAGTAAATTGTGTAATAGGCTTACAATCAAGCGTTTAGCCAAAACAGCCTAAATATCCTTGTGAAGTTTCTTTGAAATCTTCATGCTGACTCTAAGGGACTTGAGGTCGCTTCTGGAGATTTCGGATTCGCCGGTGCGGAAGCCCTGCGGGAAGGTGAAGCTGAGGTGCTTCCCAAGGCAGCCCTTGTGAAGGGTGCACAATGCGGTTTCTCCGCCGAAGCACTCAAACTCCCTTTGGGCGCCGTTCTCTTCCTTGAACATTTCAATGAGGCTGTCAAGGGTTTCCATGGCCTCTTCATATGTCTCACCGATAAACAGCGTGGCGGCATCCAGAGAGGTTGACTCGCTGGAGAAGCTCCCTATGGAAAAGCTCAGTGAGCTCGTGACACGCCCTACGTTAAGGTAGAAAGCGGGATTGCCTTCCAGGTCCTTTACCTTGAACAAGGTGAACTGCTTGTCATTGTTCTCAATGGAGGCAAGTTCCAGGCTGGCTCCGGCAGGGATGTCCCTCTGGGCATATGCCGAAATTGCCATCAGTGCGATGGCAATTGTAACAAGAAGCTTTTTCATAGGTGGCTTGTAATTACTTGAACCACTCTGTGATATGGTCTTTTGCGTAGAGGTAGTAAACCAGAAGGCCGATCCAGCTGGTAGCAAGAACCACAACGCTGCAGATAATCTTTCCAACCAGGGAAATGGGTTTCTTGAGGATGTCAAGAACGGCCAGGATTGAAAGGACAATACCGGCGATGTAAATAATTGTAGAAAGCATAATTATAATGTTTTAAATTGTTTCCGGTCACAAATATAACAAAAAATATGCTAGATGATACCAAGTTCCTGGAGCACGTAGTTCTGGTGGGCGTAGTGGCGGAGGATCCAGAGGACGTAGCGGATATCCACGCACACGCACATGTTGTAGCCGGGTACGGACTCAAAGTTGGAGGCCAGTGACTCCTTGTTGCCGTCAAAGGCAAGGCCGATGAGCTCTCCGCGGGCATTGAGCACCGGTGAACCGGAGTTGCCGCCCGTGATGTCAAGGTCCGTGAGGAAGTTCACGGGGAAGTCTGCGGGCGGAAGGGCGTCACGGAAGGCGTCAGGGTAATGGAAGTCGTAGTTGGTCATGGAGTACTTCTGCCGAAGCCCGGCCGCGGTGCTCTGCCAGTGCGTGTAAACACCGTCCCACGGCTTCATGGCCTGAACCCTTCCGTAGGTGAGCCTCATTGTAGAATTGGCATCCGGGTACTGCGGAATCCCAAGGGCCGAAAGATAGCGGTAACGGGCCCTGACATAATCCCGATGCAGCTCCAAGGGATCCGCCACGTGGTTTTCGGCCTCATTGAGAGTGACAATATTGAGGTCCCTCACATAGCGGTACAGAGGGTCTTCCTTTATGTTAAGGGAGCCGGTGGATATGCAGGAGCTGTCCCACAGCCAGTCGGCCATGGCGGTGTAGTCCGTGCCGAAGCGCTCCAAAAGCTCGCGGTGGAACTCCGGCAGGAACTCCGGTTTGATATGCGTGAAGAATTCCTCCACGGAGAACCTCAGGAGCTCCCTTTCAACTCTGGGGTCGGTTTCGGCAAGGGCCTGGTTCAGTGCTTTGCGGCAGTCGGAGGTGTCCTTCGCACTGCCCATACGCATGAGATAGCGGGAAATTATGAGGCCGCGCACCAGAGTCTCACGGTAGTACACCTTCTGGAGTTCCACATCTGACGTTGCCGAAATCTCCTTGTCAAGCTGCCCTAGCAGCTCCTTGTCCGGCATTCCGGCCTCAAAGGCCCTGCGGTTCTCGATGGTCCTGAAGCGGTGCACGCAGTCGTATTCCCCTTCCTGGAGTTCGGCCACATTGGAAAGCGAGAAAAATGCGTCCGAGTACTTGTAGCGCACACCGGGGTCAAGGTCCATCCAGCGGCGGATAATCTCCATCTGGCGGCTGCGGAGGCGGTTCACCACCGGCCTTTCCACATTGATGGTCTGGTCCATTTCCGCGGCGCTCATATACCTCTGGGTACGCCCGGGATAGCCGATTACCATTGCAAAGGAACCTTCCTTGTAGCCTTTCTGGCTAATCCTCAGGTGCCTGCGGGGATGCATCGGCTCTCCGTTTTCGTAAATACGATAGATGGCAAAATCGGCCTTGTGCTGGGGCCATTCCCAGTTGTCTTCGTCTCCGCCGAAGGCCGCAACCTGCACGGGCGGGGCGCCCACAAGACGGATGTCCGTGTATTTGGAGTAGAGGCACATGTAGTACTTCTCTCCGGCCCACATGCCCTGAAGGCCTGCTTCAAGGCCGGTTTCCTCTGAGTACTTTTTCTCCATGACAGAACTTATCCGGCGGCTGCCGAACGGTTTCCCGGCGGCCTTGAGCTCTTCGCGAAGGGCATTGACCTCGTCGGTAACATCCAGTACCCTCCTTAGGAAGAAAAACTCCTTCCCGGGAACGGGGATTTCTTCGGCACGTGAAAGGGCGAAGAAGCCGGTTTCCAGGTAGTTGCGCTCCGGGGTGGATAGGGCAACCACGTCTGAATAAGCGCAGTGATGATTGGTAATAAGAAGGCCGTCACCGGAAATCATGCTGCCTGTGCAGTAGAACCCAAGGGAAACCACGGCGTCGGAGATGCCGCCGGCTTCCTCGTTGTAGATTTCACGGGCGCTCAGCTTGAGCCCGCGGGCCTTCATGTTCTTTTCCAGTGCCTTGTCCAGAGCCTGGATAAGCCACATGCCCTCATCGGCCTGTGCACCGGGGAGGATACACAGGCCGAGGGCTATGGAGAGAATCCATTTCCGCATAGCAGGCCGCTAGTTGTTACGTACGCAGCGGACAGCACCGGCAATGCGGTAGCTGACCTTGGTGCCGTTGCAGGAATATTCGGCCTCGGTGGCCTTGTTGGTCATGGGCATAAAGCCGAAGAACTGGAGGTTCTTGACACCGGAGGTCTCATCTCCGTTGGTGTTGTAGGTTACGCCTGCATAGGTGGAGCCAATCATCATACCGGTGGAAATCTTGTCCTTATATGCTGCCAAGAATCCCATGAATGTGCCGCTGGTCTTGGTGTTGTCTGCAATTGAGATGGCACCGTAGGCCTCCATGTTGAAGCCATCGGCATTCAGGAGTGCGATGGAGCCGTTTACACCGTCGTAGTAAGGAGCTTCCGTGTTGTTTGTAAGCGGACTCACTGCCTTTCCTACAAGGCCGATGATGTCTGCACCGGTGGGGATGTGCCAGCCCTTAGGGCAAAGACCCTGAGCGCCCTCAAGGGCCTGTGCCTGAGCCACGGAGGTGAGGTCTCCGATCTTGAGGCCAAGGGCTACTTCGGCCTGGTACAGATAACCGCGTTTCTCAATTACGGTGATGTCCTTGGAGAACTCTGCGGCGGTCTGGCCTGCGTTCACCACAAGGGGATAGTAAATGCCGGCGGTGACGTTTGTGAGGGCGTCTCCAACGGTGATTCCTTCAGGGACATAGCGGAGGTTCTGGGTCATCCACCACTTGCCGTCCTTCATCTGGGCAACGGTGTACTTTGCCTCGTGGTAGGTGATGTAGCCCTTGTCAAGCTGCTCTATGAGGGTGTTGTCTCCACCGCCAATCTCTCCGCCGTTTTCCCAGTCCTCGATGTCACCGGCGAAGGCGACGGCAAGGTCCTTGGGGTTCACTATCATGTTGATGGTGTACTGCTTTCCGGCAAGGAGCTCGGTTTCGGCAAGATTCTGTGCCAGCACATTGCCACCGGCAGTTTCAACGGTTGCGGTAAGCCCAACTTTCTGGGGAGGGAGGATGAGGCAGTAGGTGGTGGCGTCCTTCTTGAAGGCCGTGATGGTGCCTGTGGCGGCGGTCTCATCCACGGTTGCGCTGAAATCCGCGGCGATGTTTGCGGCAAGGCGTGCTCCTGAAAGTTTTATGGCCGAAAGTTCACCGGCGGCGTTGTTGGTGACGCTGAGGATAATCTTGGTGAGCTTGTGCTTGAAGGGAATCACAACTGCCGATGCCGAAGGCAGAACCCCTTCCTTGGAACCTGCCACAAAGTCTGAGGCCGATGTCCCGGCGCTCTGGTTTGCGGCGACGCTGAACTTAGCGGGAACCGCATCTGCGTAAGGGTAGTAGGCCGATACAGTGGCGCCTGCGGTGCCTTCTGCATACCACATGAGGCTGCCGGAGAACTCTGTTCCGTTGTAGGTGAGCTTCTCATTGGTTGCGTGTGCGCCGGATTCGCGAGTGATGGTAACGCCGATGGCGTCTCCGTTTTCAAATGCGGTGTCCGTGACCTTTGTCATCACGGGAAGGATGCGGACGCTGAAAGTCTCAGCACCGGTTGCGGGCTGGTCCGGGGTGGCCGGGACAGTCTTGTTGCATGCGGCGATGGCGGCAATGCAAAGAATGGGAATCAATACTTTTTTCATAAGCGTATAGATTAGAAATTATAACCAAGTTTAAGGAAGGTGGTCTGGCGGTCGTTTCCTGAAATCAGTTCCACCTTGAATGCATGTATCCAGTTGCAGCCGGCCTCCAGATATATGCCGGAGCCGAATGAATATCTCACGGCCGCATTGAGGATGAACCTTGTGGCGTCCTGAGCCTCCTGCTCCCTGTCCCACCAGTCCTGGAGGCGGAAAGGAGTTGAGGTAAGGCCAAGATTATCGTCGGCGAAATCCACAACGTGGGAGTGCTCCCCAAGCTTTTGGATGAAGGTGAGGTTGGCCCTGATGAGGAATCGGCCAAGGACAACGCTGCCGCCTGCATTTAGTCTCAGGTGGAGGGAACGGTCGTCGTCGAAGAATGGATACATGAGGGTGCCAAGGTCACGAGCGTGCTCCAGAGATGCCCCTCCGGCTACGTTCCACCCATTCTTATGGGCGCCTTGGTAGGACAACCCGGCGCTCATGTCCTTGTGTCGGTAAACCAGGTTGCTGCCGTAGACGCGGGGGGTGGTTACGCCGCCTTCCGTCACTTTTTCCGTCACGGTCTCATGGTTTTCCATGGCGTTCCACTGGTATTCGGCCTTTATGATGTGGGCCATGTCATCTCCGTGAATTGCGGCAATCAGCTTGGCCGAAACCGACTGGCCGGGGAAGCGGAACCAGGTGTAGCCCTTTTCCCCTACTTCACCGCTGGTGCGAAGGTATTCGGCGTCTGCGTACAGGAAGCCTCCGAAGCTTGCCTGAAGCGCCGCGCCATAGGTGTACTGCTTCACGGGGAAGCGGTTTACGCCTGGCTCGTTGAGGTGCGTGCCGCTGCCGTCCCACACCTGCATGGTGCCGTAGCGCATGCCCTTGTCAAGGAAGGCCATGTAGGATTCGGCCTTGGCCTGCCCCACCTGTTCGGCGGTAATGAATTCGGAGTTCTTGCCTAAGACAACGGAGAGGCCGGCCTCAAAGGAATCGGCCTTGTAGTGCACGGAGGGCGTGATTTCAAAGTCCTGGCGGTATGTTGTGTGCCGAAGGTCCTTGCGCTTTGCGTAGTTTATGCCCTGGAACGCTACGGTTATGCCGGGAGTCCAGGCGCTGGAGTTTTTCCAGGCAAGGCCGCCGCCAATGCTATAGGTTTGTTTCACCTTGTTGCCGGGGGTGAATTCCAGCATGTCCACGGGGTAGAAGCCGGGGTCGGAGAACATGGAACCCATCATCTGGGTACCGTAGGCAAGGTCAAAGCCGAAGTCCCCGGCAAGGTAAAGGTCGTCGTAGGCCGAAACCGCCTGGGCGTGGGCCACAGCGTTCCAAACGGTCTTTCCCATGGAGGGGGAGCGGAAATCTCCGGAAGTGAACTTCCCACCTATGTAGGCATCGGCCTCCTGGCCGGTTCCGGCGCCCTGGGCCGTTCCGGCAATGTTTCGGCCTTCTTCCCAGAGATTCTGGGCGTAGGCGGCCTGAGCGCAGAGAACAACGCTCAGGCTTACCAGCAGTCTACTGGTGAAGTGATTGTGTCTCGCGTTCATAAAAGTCTTCAGTTGAATTGTTTGTGTCCAGGAGAACCTCATAGCCCTGCTCTGCGGAGAGGGTTTCATCGGCCTTTCTCATGAGGGTGCGGCCCTTGAAAGTTTCACTTAGGGTAACTGCTCCTGCGTCTACGGTTTCCGGGAGGCGCTTGATGTTGCCGGTGGAGCCTCCGTAGAATACCTCCACGCCATCCACAACCCAGTCCGGAGGTATTGCCACCACTTTCTCTGAGCCGCCGGGGACCTGGGGCTGGTTGGCGCTCTGCTGCACGTAATCCTTTATGTCAACGGTCTTTGGGGCGCGGAACAGGATGAAGGTGGGGGAGTTCACGGAAAGGGTGTAGGCGTTTGCCTGGCCGGTCTTTATCACCACTTCCACATAGCGCTGCGGGAGCACGTTTGAGCCCGGGGCGGGATGGTAGGTGGCGTTGGGGAAGAGGACGGGGTCGTAGAGGGCAAACACTTCGGGAAGGTTGAGGTTTACGGACAGGGGATATTCGGCCGTATGGTCAATGGCTCCGCAAAGGGCCACAATGGCATCTTCACCGGGCTTTACGGGGAAGTCCGTGCCGCTTCCGGGAATGGCCAGGACGGCCTGGATCACAGGCAGGAAATCCGGAAGTTTTCCGTCCTGGAGCCAGGGATTGGCGCCAGTGCTGTTGTACGGGGAAAGGGTTCCCATGCAAAGGCCGTCAAGGTATTCGGTGTCAAGGCTGTTGTTGTGGAGGATGACATATTTGTCGCTTTGGTACGTACCCTCCTTGGGGGCCTTGGAGCACCCGCCGCAGTAGATTTCCTTGATCACTATGGCGCCGGCCTTGGACGGCATCATCTCCATGTCAAGGCTTACGTCCTCATTTGAAATGAGCACCTTGTCCCTTGTGGAGTTGAACACGTAGTCGTCGTTTCTGTCCCTTACGTTAATGCGGTAGATGCCATTGGGGATATACGTGACGGCGGTTCCGTTTTCCTTGGTCTTTATAGAGTACGACGTGGCGCTGGAAATCTCCACAATGGATACGGTGGCGCCGCCCTTTGCGGCAACACCGTCCGGGTAAACGGCCTTGACGGTGAGGCGGTTCAGGTTTTCCGGCACATACGGCTCTCCGTTGTCCATGCAGCCGGTAAAGACGGCTGTGAGGGCTGCCGCCAGTATTAAAACTTTAGTCTGCATCTGAGTCCGTAATAGAAGTTGGGGGTAAAGATGGCGCTTACTCCGGTGGCACGGCTGGTGACCATGGGGCGGGCGTTGGTGAAGTTATTGGCAAAGAAGGAAAGCGACACATGGTCTCCTATTTCCTTTGTCACGCTGAGGTTGGCGCAGAAATAGGGGTTGTAGCCGTCCTGCGCAAATGTGTAGATGTTTCCGGAGCGGATGATAAGCCTCTGGAGGGCAGGGTCCTCCGCCGAAGCATCCGTCCAGGGGTGCACCGTTCCGTCAAGGTCCATGTAGGCCTCCGGATATACTGCCGTGTAGGAATTGCCGTCGTAGATGTTGCCGCCGGTCTTGTTTCCGGCCTCATCTATGGTGAAGGCTTTGTCAGAGGTATAACGGGAGTTCCGGAGGAGCGCCGCCTCAAGGCGTACGCTTATTACAAGGCGCGCCCTTGGGATGTGCGTTATGGCGGTGAGGTTGGCGTCAAGGTTGTCCGTGACGCGGCCGTTATACACGGTGGTCCCGCCCTTGTAGATGGCGGCGTATTCGTAGGACCTGCCGGGAAGGGTGCTGTGGGACCATCCGTCGCGGTACAGGCTGGAAGACACGTCCGATGTGTACTGGGTGTGGTTCCAGGCGGCATCCATTCGGAAGGTGGTGCGGATGGGCTTGATTTCCGGGAAGTCCACGGTGAGTTCCACTCCGTAGCGGCGGATATCGGCCCCGTTTTCCTGACGGCGCGCTGCAGCAAAACTGCGGTCCGTGAGCTTGAGGTCCGATGGCACGTAGTACCCTTCAGGGTCCTGGAAATACACCATGCCGGTTTGGCTGTCCACCTGCACGGTGGGATTCTCCGGCATTGCGTAACCCGCGGGCACCTGATAAACATTATAGGAGAAGGGGGTGTACACCGTACCCATCTCGTAGGGGGCTTTGGTAACGTTCAGGAAGCCCACGAGGCCAATCTTGAAGCCCTTCCAGTCTATGTCAAGGCCGATTTCCGAGTTTTCGTTGCGCTGCCACCTGAGCTCCGGATTGTACTCCATCCTGTAGGGCTGCGTATAATATATATAGGATGCGCCGCTGCCGTGGGAGTAGTCTATGGTGCGGATGTCGCGGTATTCCGGCTTGGGGTAAAGGATGTAGAACGACGGAAGTTTACCTGCAACGCCCCAGCCGCCGCGGATGGAAACGCTCTTTGAAAGCTCCCACTTGGCGTTAAGGCGCGGCGACAATATATTCAGGCCGCTGTACATGGACCCCGCCACAAACACGTTCTCATACCTGACACCGGCCATGAGGTTCAGTTTTGTAAGGCCGATGGGAATGGTCACGTTGTCTTCCAGAAAACCGGAGAGGGTGTGCATGTAGGGGTAGTCGGAGTAGGGTCTGGGGCGATACCCGTTGGCTGCAAGCGAGGGATCCTCGTACCATTCTCCGCGGCCCACGTTGCCATCGGCCTTCCACTGCACGCCTGCCTTCAGGACATTCTTCACGCCGCCCCAGTACCTCAGCCAATGGTATTTGAGGGAGGCCGAATAGTCCAGTTCCTTGGAATCCACAACCTGGTCGGAGTAATAGGTGGTGGGGAGGGCGTCGGCCATCCAATAGCCCCTTTCCGTGGCATGGACCGCGGGGAGGATGGATGCGTTGGAGTTGTAGGCGTGGTCAAGTGACCTGGAGTCGTGGAAATAGATGCTGCCTTCCAGCGTAAGGTTGGTGACCCAGCTTTTGTTGAGGAGCCAGGTGAGCTTGAAGTGCGGAGTAAGGAGGTTGTCGTTTATCCTGGAATAGGCCTCGGAGAAGGCGTCGGGGTCACTCTTGGAGTTCATTCCGCCGATGTTTCCGTTGAGGCCGGCCTCCAGCCTGAGCACCTTGGCGAAGGTCTGGGTGTAGTCCACGGTGAAGCCCCTTCGCGTGTAGGAAGTATAGGGAGAGGTGAGTTTGGAGGTGGCGTTGGCCCATTCCAGGCCCACGTTCATGACCCCCTTTCCAAGTTCGAAGCCCTTTGAGGCCGAAACTTCATAGGTACGCGGATTTACGGCAAACACTATGTTCCAGGGGGTGCGGCCTTTCTTGGTGGTGACGCGCACCATTCCGCTTCCAAGGTCTCCATATTCGGCACTGGGAACGCCGGTTATGACCTCCACGCTCTCAATGTTCTCTACGGAGATGCTCCTTGTGCCGATTCCGGCCATGGCGGAGAAGTTGGCGTTGTCGCCCATTCGTACGCCGTTTACCTCCACGGCCGTGGAGAAGGCGGCGTTGCCGGCGTCGGAGCCTGCGGCCCTAAGGGACAGGGCGTTGTCCTGGGTGAGGTCCGGGTTGATGGTTTTTCCGCCAGGGAGAAGGGCGCCGATTCCATCCACCCCGCTCATCTGGAGGTGGTCAAGGGCGGTCCGGCCTATCTTCTGGGTGGTGTTTAGGTTGTCCTTGGAGGTTTCGGCCGTAACGACAACTTCCTTGAGCGCCAGGGTGTTTTCGGAGATCTTGACCACAAAGTCCTCGATGTCCCTGGTCACGTTTATCTCCTGGGTGTAGGTTACGTATCCCAGGCAGGAGACCTCCAGGGCGTAAGTTCCCTTCTGGACACCTTCCATCTCAAACTCTCCGTCTTCGTCCGTTATGGCCCAAAGGTAGTTTTCGTCAAGGCGCACTATGGCTCCCGGCACGGGCTCTCCGCTGGCGGCATCCACCACCTTGCCGGAAATCTCCAGCCCGCCGGCGGCAAGTGCCGCCGCCGTAGACGCCAGGAATAGAATAAGTATGAGGATGGTCCGTTTCATATAGGAGTGCAAAGATACGGGATACGGCGCTGTTACCAGGGTTTCACTACTCCGGGGTTCTTGAAGCTGAGCTTGGCGGGTTCCTCGCGTACGTCGTCTTCCTTGTAGGTGATGGTCCAGGGATCCTCATTGAGAAGTTCCCATATGCGGGCCTCGGTGCAGGGAGCCGCAAACCTTATCTGGAGGGCGGGGGTAAGTTCCTCGTTGATGTTGAGGTACACGCCAATCACGCCTTCCTCCCTGGAGATGTGGTTGCTCAGGAAGGGAAGGTTGCGGGTGAAGACGGGTTTCTCGTAGTTGGCGTCGGCAATCTCGTACTTGAACTGGGGCTTGCCTTCGTACACCAGGGCGCGCTTCTTGACGCCGTCTTCGTACTTGCCGTTGAATTCGGCCTTGAAGGGGGAGAACATGTGGCGGACATAGTCCTCTACGGGGATAAGTTCCTCACCTGCTTCCATTTCCACAAACTTGAAGGAAAGAGGCGTGGTTTTGACTGAGCCGTCCGGGAGGGGCATTTCAAGCGCCTTTTTCTCTACAATCTGCTTGAACCACTTGGCATCGGCCTGCTCCTCGGGGTCCATATAAACGCGGATATACAGCGGGCAGCCGAATTCGCTCTCCACGCCGTAAATCTTCTTGCCGGAGAGGCGGAGCTGCATGCCGAAGTTGTTGAGGTCCATCTTGTCCGGCATGGATTCCGTGCGGATGGTTACCTTCTTCACCTGGGTGACGCTTGAAAGGTCCGGGGCCGAAACCTTGAACTTGGTGGGCACGAAGATGGCTTCCTGAATCTTTTCCGGGGAGGTGACGGAGGGGTCGTAGGTGATATGGACGCGGTGCTTGCCAACGTAGGTCTTTACGCCGTGGGTGCCTGGAATCTGGGTGAGTTTTCCCTTGAATGCCATTGAGCTGCCAAAGCACTTGACGCTTCTGAGAGGCTCTATGTCAAAGCTCTTGAGGGCGCCGGCATCCACGTTTTCCATGTTCCATTCCTCGTTGATGGTGGGAAGTTCCGTCTTTCCGCCAATGTATATGCCAACGCACAGAAGTACTATGGTGATGATGGCGGGGACGAATTTCCAGGCGCCTCCATTGGCCTTTTGGTTAAGGCCTATTTCAATCGCCTTTTTGGAGCAGGCGCCTACGCATTCGCCGCAGAGGGTGCAGTCCACGCATTCCACCTTGCCTTTTGCTTCGGCGATGTTGATGTGGTAGGGGCACTGTTTGTTGCAGAGGCCGCAGCCGGTGCAAAGGGCGTCGTTCTTGACAACGTGCATCACCTGGAGCTTAGGCTTTCCGCAAAGGATTTCCAGGAGGTATCCGGCAAGGCAAAGGACGCCAAGGAGCACCCACCAGGGAAGATGGAGGCCGATGAGACCCAGGAGCCACCAGATTACGGTGATTCCAAGTATCCATGCCCAGAACTTAAGGGAGTTGGAGATGGCTCCAAGCGGGCACAGGTATTTGCACCAGAACATGTCTACAAGGAAGCCGCCAAGGATGAGGAGCGTAACGGTAACGATTGACATCCAAAGAGTTATTTCTCCCTTGAAGCCCGTTGCAATGGCGTAATAAGGGTCAAGGTTCTTGCAGAAAAGTTCGCTGGCCGTTGCGGTCATGTAGAAAATCCAGAACACCAGGATGTATTTCACTATGCGCAGCGCCTTGTCTGCGATGCTTCCGTTTTTGATGCGGATGGCTTTTATGCCAATTCCCTTGCGGAGTTTCATGAGGAGGTCTTCCACCGTGCCCACAGGGCATAGATAGCCGCAGAACAGTTTGCTGAACAGGATTACCGCCGCCGCAAGGCATATTCCCAGGATAATCTGTAGGGAACTCATGCTGCAGGGAAGCGAACCCCTTACCAGGAAGGTTGTGAGGGCCTCCAGCCCTCCCATGGGGCACAAGGCCTCAGGGTTTGCGGGTTCCATCTTTGTGAAAATGAGCCGTGCAAGGCCGGTAACAAAGAAAATGATTGCGGCAAGAGCGCCCCATTGCAGTACATAGCGGGGCCAGTTTTTCTTAACAGGAGACTTCATGGTAGATTCGTTTCGGTTAGTTTCACAAAATTAGTAAAAACTTTCTAAAAAACAAGCCTTTCCGTTTCTTTTTGTTTCGATTTCCCGCGTTCCGGCCCTTCGTCATGCCCGTTCCTTCCTTCGTCATGCCCGGCCCTTCGTCATGCCCGGCCACGACCGGGCATCTACCCTCCTTCTGTCATTCCGAGCGAAGCCGAGGAATCTCCTTCGGTACTGAGCGTGCACGTTTTGGCGTGTTTTTGCGCCCGTTGAGTACCCCGGCGGAACTGAACGTGCACATTTTTGCCCGTTTTCGTGCACGTTGAGTACCCAGCGGTACTGGCCGCGCACATTTAAGCTAGAAAACGTGTACGTTGAGTCCCCAACGGTACTGATCATACACACTTGAAGTCGAAAACGTGTACGGCGAGTACCTGGCAGTGTGGTTTATCGAAGTTCTTTGGCGGCCAGTAGCTGCCGGACCACCTTTTCTTTGATGTAAATCGCCGTTGATATTTGATAGGATGACAGGCCGAAATCCCTGTTTAGGATAAGGATCATTTTGCTCTTGTCGTCATCGGACAGCTGATTAAGATCTTTGCCGGGGAATCGTTTCAGCAGCACCTGTGTCACAATACCGTCTATTTCGGCCTTGTTGAACTTCTGAAGTTCGCCAAGTCTTCTGGCAATCTGAAACATTACCTCATAGTCCTTGACCAGGGCCGTCTGCAAATCTTTCGGCTCCGGGAACAGCCTTAATACCAGGGACGTGTCTACAAATGAGCCGGGGTGAAGGCCCAGATAGGGGTGCACAAGCCAATCCGGGGGCAGCGTCTCCCGGCCAAGCATCATCCGAGACAGTTCACGGCCGGAAACCTGGCTTGCCGGAGTTCCGCCAACCAGCTTTGAAATATCCGCGTGATACAACCACGCGGAACTCCAAAGGTATCCTCCAACCACTCCCAAACCCTCTTCAAGGCAATTGCGGAGGACGTAGACTATTTCCATGCGCATCTGTGCCTCGGACTCTATGGGTACCAGTTTGAACCAATAGTCGGCAGGCAGCGGACTGAATCCGTCCCTGACCAGACGCAACGAGAGTTTACGTTTCAAGAAATCAAAGGCCTCAAGGCAATCTGCGCCAGTGCCGCTCAATATGATATGAATATGATTGGGCATCAGGGTGAAAGCATAAATGCGTATGCCGAATTTGATGGAAATCAGCCCAAGCATAAGCATGCCAAACGCATACTGCAAGACATTGTTGAAGATAAGCCCGCCTTGCAGGCCGTCGGTACAGAAGTGATAATAACCTTTTTTTAGTGCGCGGTATTCATCCCGTCTTTTTTGAGTTTCTTTCATGGTGCAAACTATTTTGCCCAAATGAAAGAAAAAAGAGCCGTTTCACCAAAATGAAACGTTTCTTTTGGGCGAAACGGCATCTGAAGGTATTCTGTGAGCGTTTTTAGCCGCCGGTATGGGACTAAAACCTCTATTTAGGGACGAATCTCTGTTGTATTACGTTTTTCCATTGAAAAAAATTTACGTTTCTTGTGATACAACGCCAAAAAACATGTTTTTTTCACACGGCCAACTCTCCTCCGGCCCTCTACACCCCGGCGGTTTTCTTCCATTCCTGGGGAGTCATGCCCGTGTGGGCCTTGAAGGTGCGGAAGAAGGACTGCTCGCTGGAGAAGCCGGACTCTTCGGCCACATCCGATATCAGCATACCGGGGGCGCTTTTCATGAGGCCCTGTGCATGACGGATGCGGTAAGAGGCCACAAAATCCGGGAAGGTGGTCCCGGCCTGCGTATTTATACAGGCCGATACATATGAGACATTGGTCCCTAGAAGGCGTGCCATGTCGGCCTTGGTGAAGCCTTTTTGCGTGTATACCTGATTCCTTTCCATAAGTGTAACCATACGCGACATAAGGTCTTCACGGACAGGCGTTTCCGGGGTTTCATGAGCCTCGGCGCCGGGGCTCTTCCGGGACCTCAGAAGAACAAGGGCAAGGCCGATTATAAGAGCAAGGGAGAAGAGCCACCATAACCAGCCCGGGGAACGGAGTTCCTCATTTGTGGAAAGAATGAAAGCGCTTCGGCCGGTCTCGAAATTGGTCACTAAATTCTCCCTAAGCCTTACGCCTCCGGCACATGCAAGGCGGCCGTCCCCCAGAAGGACGAAATCGTCCGGATAGACGGGAACCGGCTCAGAGAACCATACTTTAAGCGAGGCTTTTCGGCCTTCAAAGACGGGGTCGTAAAGAAGCTGTGCTGCATTCAGCCGGCCTTTTTCATCACACCCAAGCAGCCAGGCCGCCCGTGAAGCCCGGTCTACTTGCAACACGTTTCCCCAGGTGAGGGCCGAACTGTCCGGGCCGAATTTTGGGAGTGGGTATTCCGTCTCCAGCAGGGAAAACCGGCCGCGGTTCACTCTGAGGAAGGCACACTGCGCCTTGTCGGCTTTTGCCGAAGCCGGAACCAGATAGTCGTATTCCCCGATTTTCAAGTCTTCCGCGGACCGAACCGAATTCCCGCCCGTGACGGCCCATTCTTCAAGAAGGGCTTCGCGGTAAGGTTCGCCGCCTGAGCGGTCTACAATGCCACTGGTGCCTTTCCCATAATTGTCCACCCCGCCGAAAATAACGACCTCACCGGGGCCGGACTGCAGTATGTAAGGACGGCTCCGCGGCTCGCCCACGTCCCGGAGATGGGAAAAGCCGGTATCTTCGGCCCAGATTCCAACGGCATCCGGAGCGTACCAGTTCCCGCTCACCACAACCCTTCCATCCTCCATGGCGCAGGCCGATGCTCCGGAGCGTTTCCTGTCCAGAATCCCCACAGACTGGAAGGTGTGACTCTCCTTGTCGTAGATTTCCACTCCCCAGCTCTGGCCTATCCCGAAATGCTCTCCTGCACCGCCGCCAAGCATCACCCGGCCATCCGGCAACCGGGTTATGAAGCCGAAGTCGTGAGAGTAGTTTGCGGGCACTTCATGCCAGGCTCCGTCCTTCAGGTATTCGGCCGTGGCAAGCGGGATATAGCCATCCGTGTGTCCGCCAAACCGCGTGAGTTCTCCGTCAATAAGAAGGAGGGCGCCGCCTCCGCGAGGCTTGTTGAGGTCCGGAAGGGGCTCTACGCGGATTCGGTAAAACGGTACGCCTCCCGCCTCAGGAGCCTGCCCCTCTTCACCGGAAGGGGAGCAGGCCGCGAAGAGCAGTACTGCAATAAATATCAGGACATTACGACGCACGCACAAAGATAGGGCTTATTTCTTTGTATACGTAGCCATACGCATAAATAGTTCATTGCCTTTGAGGTAGATGTAATGCGTCTCCGTAAACTCCTGATTGTATGGCTGCCAGTTCTCACATTCCAAAGTCACGGGATCCACCTTATAATAAATGTACTCGTTTTGCTGAGTTTCGGGGTTCCATCCTAGCGATTCGGAAGAAGAATACGCCATTTTATAATTAATTGTCAAGACATTGCCTTCAAGGCTCCAGTTTCCGGTATTTTTAGTTGCAGAAATCCCTCCTTCGGCCTCCTCGGTTTTCCAGGTGGTGTACCATGTGACAGTACCGCTTTCAAAAACCACACGGTCGACACCGCCGTCGGCAGCCACTTCCCAGGTTCCCAGAAGGTCGGAGGTTTTTATGCCGAAGTCCGCGCCCTTCTTGAAAATGATGACCGAGTCCTCTCCAAAGAAGCCGGAATCCTGCATCAGGTAATCGTCTTTCCAACTCCACCACGCAACGGGGCCGTCCTGCTTCACTACAGTAATGGTACGAACTCCGGCCCATCCCCAATTCTCAAGGTCGCTTTTTTGCATTTCCCCGGTTTCATAATCGGCCTCAAAAACCTCCTTGGCAGTGGTTGTAATCACATTGTTTTCGAGTTTGTAGGTACCCTTGTCCAGTCTATTGCCGCCGGCACCCTGCCACAGCCACTCGTATGAGCCGTCTTCCTTGAAGGTGACATTGAAATAATGATATTCGTCCAGCCTCATGAGCCAGGTGCCCACAATGCCGTCGTCTTTCTGGTTGTTTCCGCCCGGGCCTTCCGAATTGGTTTTGCCACAGGAAATTGCCACTGCAGCAATGGCTGCCGCTGCAAGATAAAACAGTTTTTTCATTTTGATTGTTGATATCGGTTTCACGCTCCTAATTTACACAGCCTTCCAAGCCGGAATGATACCATTTCAAATAAAGCGCACTAACAAAACGACAATTGGGTACTGGACGCGCACATTGGAGGCTTAAAACGTGCACGGTGAGTCCCGTTTGGTACTGAGCGTACACACTGGAGGCCGAAAACGTGTACGGCGAGGACCGGAAGGTACTCAACGTGCACGAAAACGAGCAAAAACGTGCGCGGCCAGTACCGGGGAGGGAAGATGCCCGGTCGCGGCCGGGCATGACGAAGGACGGGCCGGGCATGACGGTGTGGGCGGGCATGACGAAGGGAAGTGGCGGGCATGACGGAAAGAGGGGACGGGGAGTGGAAAACTGTTGAAAAAGCTGTTCATAACTTTTGGTAAATCAAAAAATTATCCGTATCTTTGCCGTCCGCAATTGTGCCCTGTTGGGCCTACAATTAGCGTAAAATATTAATAAACAATTAATTAACAAACACCAATGCCTGGTATTATTGGAAAGAAAGTCGGAATGATTTCCGTCTTCGGTGCCGACGGTAAGAATATACCGTGCACCGTCATCGAGGCTGGTCCGTGTGTTGTCACGCAAATCCGCACCGTGGAAACCGACGGTTACGCCGCAGTGCAGCTTGCCTATGACGAAAAGAAAGAGAAACGCACCAGCGCGGCCCTGAAGGGTCATTTTGAAAAGGCAGGAACCACTCCCAAGAAGAAGATTGTGGAATTCCCCGCAGACTTCGCCGGAGAGGTTAAGCTTGGAGACACCATCACCGTCTCTGACATCTTCACGGAGGATGTCAAGTTCATCGACGTGGTGGGTACATCTAAAGGTAAGGGTTTCCAGGGCGTCGTAAAGCGCCACGGATTCGCCGGAGTAGGTGGTGTGACCCATGGTCAGCACAACCGTCTCCGTCACCCTGGTTCAATGGGTGCTTCCTCATGGCCTTCACGTGTATTCCCCGGAATGCGCATGGCCGGCCACATGGGCAATGAGCGCGTGAAAGTGTTCAACCTCGAGGTTCTCAAAGTCATCCCTGAGAACAATCTTGTAGTAGTTAAGGGTTCCGTTCCCGGAGCCAAAGGTTCGTACTTAATTCTGGAGGACTAAACTATGGAATTGAATGTTTTGAAGATTGACGGCACTCAGTCCGGAAAGAAAGTCGTCCTTGACGAAAAGGTGTTCGGCGTAGAGCCCAACGACCACGTCATCTACCTGGACGTTCTCCAGTATCTCGCAGCCCAGCGTCAGGGTACCGCACGTACCAAGGACCGCTCTGAGGTTGCATATTCCACCAAGAAGCTCGGCAGGCAGAAGGGCGGCGGCGGTGCACGTCACGGTTCCCTCAAGGCCGGTATCTTCGTGGGTGGTGGTAACGTTTTCGGCCCTAAGCCCCGCGATTACCGCTTCAAACTCAACAAGAAGGTCAAGCAGCTCGCACGCGTAAGCGCCCTTTCCTATAAGGCCGCAGACGGCAAGATCATTCTTGTGGAGCCCTTCGCAATGGACGCCCCCAAGACCAAGGAGCTCAAGACCATCCTTTCCAACATCAAGGCCGGAGACCGCAAGGTTCTCGTTGTCCTTCCGGAAAACTCCAACAATATTTTCCTGTCATCAAGGAACCTTCCCAACGTGCAGGTAATCACCGTTGACGAGATCAATACCTACGCCATTATGAATGCCCATTCCCTGGTGCTTGTGGACGGCGTGCAGGACATCCTCGCAGCAAGAGTTAAGTAAAGGAGAGTAAAGAAATGGGTATTTTAATTAAGCCAATCGTAACCGAGAAAATGACCGCTGAGGGCGAAAAGCTCAGCCGTTACGGTTTCATCGTTGACCGCAAGGCCAACAAGATTCAGATCAAGGCTGCCGTAGAGCAGATGTATGGCGTATCCGTAGCAGAGGTCAACACCCTCAACTACCACGGAAAGCGCAAACAGCGCTACACCAAGGCCGGACTTCTGAAAGGTCGCACAAATCACTTCAAGAAGGCATATGTAACTCTTGCAGGTGAAGACAAGATTGATTTCTACGCTAACATCTAAGAAGGAGAATAAACTATGGCAATCAAAAAGTACAAGCCGGTAACTCCC